>Ga0209298_10002334_pt1 | contig 11842 bp, 14 predicted proteins | sample S_140806_EF_Meta_FD_187325 | JGI IMG/M metagenome (GOLD analysis project Ga0209298, IMG submission 187325) | Freshwater microbial communities from Lake Simoncouche, Canada to study carbon cycling - S_140806_EF_MetaG (SPAdes) (version 2) | ecosystem: Environmental > Aquatic > Freshwater > Lake ...
CTTCTAGGCCCCCACCCTACCTGCTCGTGGCCCGACACCACGGAGGTTTTCTGCATGGTCGATGTGCAAAAACACCTGTTTTCTAATACCCCCCAACTCTGATGGCCGATCGCGTAACCAATGCTCAGTTCGCCGCCGCGTTTGATGTGACCGTGCAAGCGGTTTCCTACATGAAGCGCAACGGTATGCCTACCGAGTCAATCGCAGCCGCGCTGGCGTGGAAGGCAGAGCGTGACGCGAACCGACGAGCCCGGGCACCGCAGGCCGCACCGGCTCAACTCGACGACGGCTCCCTAGCTGACACGATCAGCGAGCACCGGGCTTTAGTCGGTCGGGCTCGCGGAGTCTGGCAGGCGGCCATGGAGCAGGGCGACCCCAATCAGGGAAAATACCAGTCAGCCTATAACGCTTCCCTGCGCTCCCTTGTCCAGCTGGAGGCCGAACAGGAACGTCGCCTCATCCTGGCTAAGGACTACATCTCGTCAAAGGAAGCAGCCGAAGCCATGCGGGAACTTGCGTCGGGCGTGGTCAACCGTCTCGACAAACTTGCCCTAGACGTGGCCGAAGGGTGCAACCCCGAGAACCCCGCTAAGGCCGTCAAGGTGCTCGAGGCTTGGGTGCGCCGCGTGAAGGCCGAACTCTCCGCCGTCGATGAACAAGAGTGACTTGCTCCGCATCGGGCGGGACGTGCTCAAGCCTTCGGACTCGGGCGACATCGTCGACTGGCTGGAGGACAACGTGCACGCCATCCCTGACTCACCGATGCCCGGGCCGTTCCGATCGGAGCGCACGCCGTGGATCGCGGAGGCGCTGCGGATTGCCGCCGACCCCGAGACCAAACTCCTGACCATCCTCGCCAGCATCCAGTCCGGCAAATCTCTCTTCGCCCGCCTCTTCACCTGCCACATCATCGCCAACGCTCCGGGCCCGACGATGGTGCTCCAGGCTACGGACCCCGAGGCCAAGGACTTCGCCCTGCGTTACCTCCGCCCTGTGTGGGCCAACTGTCCGCCGGTGAAGGCCCGCATCTCGCTCGACGACATGGACCGCTCGACGACGACGGACTTCGACCGCATGACACTCTACTGCCGCGGCATCTGGAACGAGGCGAACCTTCAGCGCCTGTCGCTACGGTACACCATCGCCGACGAGTGTTGGATGAGCCCTCCCGGTCACTTGGCCGAACTGAGCGCGCGCGTCACGGCCTTCGGATGGATGGGCAAACGCATCTTCATGTCGCAAGGTGGCAAGGCGGGTCAGGAGTTTCATCAGCTGCACGAGACGACCGACCAACGTGACTGGAACTTCCGCTGCCCTAAGTGCGACCACCTTCAGCCCTGGGTGTGGGAGCAGATCAGGTTCCCCGAGGACGCCAAGGTCAGCGGGTCGTGGGACTTGCACAAGGTCAACGCCGGCACGACCTACGAGTGTGCGTCCTGCCGCACCCTGCTCCCTGACACGAACGCCACGCGTATCGAAGCCAACTCCCGCGGCACGTTCATCGCCACCGCCGCATCGGTCAACGCGGGGCATATCGGCCTGCACTGGAACGCCCTTGCGACGATGAGCTGGGGCGAGCTCGGTGTGCTGATGCTCAAGGCCAAGGAGTCGGTCGACCAGTACGGCGACGATAACGCACGGATGCAGTTCAAACAGAAGCGGCTGGCGATGCCCTGGTCAGAAGAGGGTGGCGAGATGGTCAGCACCGCCGAGTCGGCCAACTACAAGATGGGCGACGCGTGGGACGCCGAGGCCATGATCTCGCCAAAGGGCCGCGTCATCGAGCAGACGGACGCACCGCAGGGGAGTATCCCCTTCCGCACGATGGGCGTCGACGTTCAGCGTGGTCACTTCTGGGTGGTCGTTCGGCGCTGGGCTAAGACCGGGCATAGTCGGCTGCTGGCCTTCGCCCGCATCGAGACTTGGGACAACGTCGAGGCGTACGCGAAACAGTACGCGGTCCACGCCGCCATGGTCTTCGTCGACTCGGGCGACAACACCTCCGAGGTCTACCGCGAGTGTGCCCGCCGTAACTGGAAGACGGCCAAGGGGTCAGGCTCCGAGGACTTTGCGGTCACCGATCGGGACGGCAAGACGAGCCGTCGCTACTACTCCGAGAAGCAGGCCATCGTCGTCCCTGGCATCCCTCAACGGGCCATCCTCGTCTCCCACTCCAACCTCGCCGGCAAAGACCTCCTGCACGGCCTCCGAGCCCGCAAGGTCTGGACCTACGCCCTAGACGCCGACCCCGAGTACGTCTCGCAGCTGAACTCCGAAGTACGCGTCAAAGACCGCCGCACGGGCAAGGCGCACTGGATACTTCCCCAGGGCAAGAAGGACAACCACGCTTTGGATGCCGAAATCCTAGCCCTCTTGGCCGCCGTCCGCTGGGGCATCGCCGGCAGAGAAACGACCGAAACCGACTTGCCTCAGAGCGGAACATGAGCACGCTATCTGCAAGGGTGCGCCGTTCGGTGTTGCAAGAAGGAAGAAGCTTGTGGCGTGGGCTGGTCGGCGCACCCCCCTCTTCGTTCCAATCTGGGCAATACTAAATGGCCTCTGGACTCTTCATCGGACTTACGGAGTGCGAACTCCTCGACATCAAAGCCAAGGCTGTGGCCCTCATTACTCAGGGCCAAGTCCTCATGAGTTACTCTGACAGTGGTTCGAGTGCGAGCCGCCAGATGGCCCTTCCTGCGAAGGAGATGCTCTCCGAGGCCATGTTCGCCCTGAGCCGCCTCGACCCTGATACCTACGGACGCAGGACCACGGTCATCTCGACCTCCTGGTCTACGCGCCGCGACTAATCTATGGCCCCCCGCAAGACCAAAGTCCCCACTGTCAGCCTACGTAAGCCCGTCCTCAAGGCGGCTGCTGTTGCGCCTGCGCTTAAGCCACAGGCCGCCATCATGGACAACCAGGGCAGCGGCTTTGGTGGCAGTTACTCGGGCTGGCAGAGCACGATGTTCTCCAACGCCCGCCGCGCCATCTTCGGCCAAGCACCGGGCGACCTACGTCAAGACCTGACGCCGTGGAACCGCATGGCCATGATCCGCAAATGCCGATGGGCAGAGCGGAACAGTGGCCTGTTCAAACAGATTCTGAATGACATGGTGCTCTACTCCGTGGGCGACGGCATCAAGGCCCAGTCCCACGCGTCGACTCCTGAGATGCAGGAAATATACGAGGCTTATTTCGCAGAGAAGGGCAAGCGCATCGACATCACGAACCGCTTTTCGTTTTACAACTGTCAGGCCATCCTGCTCCGCGGCATGATCCGCGACGGTGACTCGTTTGCCGCCAAGGTGCGTAACGCCACGGGCGATGCGAAACTCCAGCTGATGGAAGCCCACCGCGTCGGCGACCCTCTCGACGAGAACGTGGTTATCCCGGGCATCCACGACGGTATCGTCTACGGCGCCTACGGTGAATACACTGCGGTCAACGTCTACAAGTCTGACGGCTCGAACCGCCAGATTCTCGCGCAGTCCATGATGCACGTCGTCGACCACGAGTACGCCAGCGGGTGCCGCGGTATCCCCCTCCTGCAATCCAGCATCAACTCTATCCAAGACGAGATGGAGATTCTCGCCCTCGAGAAGCAAGCCGTGAAGGACAACGGTGACGTCGTCCGCACGATTCAGAAGCAGGGCGGCGTCCTCGATCAGGACACGGCCAACGAACTCGGCGCACTTAACACACCCTCTTACACTTCCATCGCCAACACGATGGGCGGCAAACTACTGGTGCTCGACCAGGGCGAGTCCCTAAACTCCTTCCAGAGCAACCGCCCCAACAGCACCTTCACCGGCTTCCTTGCGGCGCTTGAACGCGACATCGCTCAGGGCGTCCTGCCTTATGAGTTTGTCGGCGACTCCTCCAAGCTAGGCGGCGCCACCGTTCGCCTCGTCACCGCTAAGGCTGGCCGCGTTTTCAGCAAGTACCAGACCATCGTCATCGAGCAGTTCTGCGTCCCGACTTGGGGCTACATCATCGGACAGGGCATCGCCGCCGGCGACATCCCAGACGACCCAGACTGGACTCGCGTATCTTGGACCACACCGAAGTCTGTCACCGTTGACGCTGGCCGCGAAGCCGCCAACGACCGTGCCGACGTTGAGATGGGCCTCCTGTCCATGTCTGAGCTCTACGCACAACGCGGCCTAGACTTCCGCACCGAGATGCAAAAGCGCGCCGCCGACATGGTGCACATCAAAGACCTCGCCACCGAGTACGGCATCCCGTTCGAACTTCTCTTCCGTCCGACCAACACCCCTGTCGGAACTGTCGTGTTGGACCAAACCGACATGACGGACCAGCCAGACATGGGCGAAGACGAGCCCCCGGACGTTGAAGAACCTGACGCCCTCGACCCCGCCCAATCCTAACTTTATGCGATTCCTTACCAACGGACTGTCGGGCCGCGAGCCCCTCCTTATCGACCCGGCCAAGGCCAAGGACCACGCCGTCCTGGCTGAGAAGTTCGGCTTCACCGATATGCTTGCGCAGCTCTTCGGCATCGCCCCCAAGCCCTACGTCACCGCTGACGGTGTCGGCGTCATCCCGGTCTACGGCGTTATCGGCAAAGGACTGACCCCTCTCGAGAAGATGATGGGAGCCGCTGACGTGGACGAACTCTCTGCCGCCGTCGATGCGTTCGCCATGAACCCAGACGTGACGCGTATCGCCCTGCAAGTCTCCTCCCCTGGTGGCACGGTCACCGGCATCGAAGAACTGGCAAACAAGGTCCGCAACCTCGAGAAGCCGACGATGGCCTACACTGACACCGAGATGGCGTCCGCTGCCTACTGGGTCGCCTCCGCCGCTGATCGCGTGATGTCCTCGAAGTCTGCCACGGTCGGCAGCATCGGCGTGTACCTCGCTGTGCCTGACTATTCCGAAGCCGCTAAGATGGCTGGAATTAAAATGGTCGTCATCAAGTCCGGCAAGTACAAGGGCGCTGGCATCGAAGGCACGACCCTCGACGAAGGCCAGATGGCGAACCTCCAAGAGAGCGTGGACGAAATCCACTCCGAGTTTAAAGCCGCTGTCCTGATGAAGCGCAAGATGGTCAAGGCCGAGGCCATGGAAGGCCAGACCTTCTCCGGCAAGCAGGCCGCCGCCCAGGGACTAGTGACCGGGCTGGCTGACTCCTTCTCCGAAGCCCTGCGGTCCTTCTAAGTTTATGCCACGTTTTTTCACCGACATTGACGACACGATTTTAAAGAATGGTCAGCCCATTCAGCGCGTCATCGATTACATCGACGAAAATGCCGAAGAGGTTGTCGTACTAACGAACCGTGCTGAGTCCGGACGGGATAAGACCGTTGCCGACCTCGATGCCATCGGCTTCGAGTATGACGCCCTGATCATGAATGACTCCGGAGCCAAGGCCCCAGCCTTTAAATCTGGCGTCATCAAGGCTGAGCTTGATGCAGAACGCCCGGTCGACCTATTTATCGATAACCGTCAGGACACCCGCGACGCCGTCTCGGCTCTGGGCGTGAAGGTCATGGACCCCGCTGCCATCCCTGAGATGGTCAAGGAAGATGACACTGAAGAGGCTCCAAGCAGGGAAGCCCCTGAAGCCAAAGTTTCCAACTCCCGCAAACTCAAGATGACCATCGAAGAACAATTGCTCGAAGCCTCGGCTGCCCTCTCGGGCCTCACCGCCGAACGCGATGACCTCCGTGCCACCGTCGAGAAGCTTACCGTCGGCGCCGCCGCGGAACTCGAAAGCCTGAAGGTCGAAGCCTCCGTCAAGGACGCCTCCATCGCCAGCCTCACCGAAGTCGTCAAGACCATCGAAGCCGAAGCCGCCGCCCTCAAGGTCGCCGCTCTCGAAGCCGAAGCCACTAAGGTCAGTGCCTCCAAAGAGGCCGCCAAGATTGCCGCGTCTGTCGGCGTCACCCCGGTTGCCCTTCCCCAGGGCGACGGCGCTCCTGCCGAGGCCGTCAACCACTACGTCGCTTTCATGGCCCTGCCTGTCGGGTCCAAGGAACGCAACGCCTACTTTGAGGCCCATCGCTCTGCGATCATCAAGGCCTCTTTCTAATTTCCCTCAATCCTACCTAATCAAACATCATGGCTAATTCCATCACCGCCGCCCCGTCAGTACTGTCGGCTGGCGTCCTCTCCGCTCTCGTCAACAAGCTGCCCGTCCTCTCGGGTATCTCGTCCGTCTTCTCGGCTCGTCCCGGCTCCACCGGCATGAGCATCCAGGTTCCCCTCATCGGAACCTCGTCCGCTACCACCTTCGGTTCTGGTGGCTACCTCACTCAGGACGACGCGACGATCACCGCCGCGACCGTCTCCCTGACCCAGTACAAAATTTCCAGCCGCTTCACCCCTTCGAACCTGAAGGACTACGGCGCTGACTTCTTCGTTAACAACTTCGTCCAGACCGCCTCTATCGGTCTCGCCCAGAAGGTCATGGACACCATCAACACTCAGGTCACTGCCGCTAACTACAGCGTCTCCACGACCTCCGGCGCTGACCTCGCTTACTCCGAGCTCGTCGGTGTGCAGAAGACCCTCGACGACGCCAAGGCCCCGAGCCCTCGCTACGCCGTGCTTAACAGCACCTACATCGCTGACCTCCGCAAGGACACCACGATCGTCGGTAACAACGTCCTCGGCGCGAACATCATCCGCGACGGCGACCTCGGCATCATCGCCGGTGCCCGCATCTACCAGTTCGCCAATCTCTCGGCCAACAGCGAAAACCTCGCCGGCTGGGTCGCAGGACCGGACGCAATCGCGTTCGCCTCGGCGCTACCAGATTCTGAAGGCATCCCCGGCTTTGAAGTCTCGAACGCCACGGACGCCGGCACGGGTCTCGGTGTTCAGGTGCTCGTCGGCATGGAGCAGTCTGGCTTCCTGAACGTCACGGCTACCCTGATGTTCGGTGCCGCTGTCGGTCGCGCCACCTCCCTCGTCCGCCTCAAGACCGCCTAATAGCGGCCAAGGCTACGAACTTAAGGGGCTCAGAAATGGGCCCCTTTTTTGTGCCTAGTTCCCAAACGGGGCATTGATAGGATGAGCCTCTACGCTGACTTTCTCGCTGACGCCAAAGAGATGATCGCGGACTTCGGCGTGGCCGGGTCGGCCAACTCTGGGGCCATTACCTTCCAGTGCCTTATCTCTGACCCCGCCGTGATGACCGTCCTCGAAGCAGGGGGGTATTGCGAGCGGACCCAGTACTCGGTCAGGATGCCTGCTGTAACGGCCTCCTGGACCCTCCCAGACGGGTCTAATGGGTCATCGGCGGCCCTACTGTCGGCAGGTGTCCCCATCGCCAGCCTAGGCCAAGGAAAGAAGATTGTCGCTGGCGGCAAGACCGTCCGCATCACGACCCAGACCTACAAGCCTGCGTCGGCATGGATCACGCTCGTCGTCATCGACGATAACCAGTAAAGCCGTGGTCAAGGTCGTACTAGATCAGACCTCGGTCAATAAGTTCATCGCGACCCTGCAACGGTTTGCGGCGAAGACCGGGCAGTCTATGCGCGACGCCACCCTTGAGCAGGCTGCCCTTATCTGCCAAGACGCGGCAACCTTTACCCCTCCTATGCCAAAGGGCGGAGGCCGTGGACTCTCGAAGGCCGCCCAGACCGCTGGTGACAACGCCGTGGCTGGAGACATCCGCAAAATCTTCGTTGCGGCCAATGACCGTAACAGCAACTCAGCCTCGGCCCTGCTTGCAAATCAACTGGCCTACGCAACCAAATCTAACGACCTAAGCCTATTCAACAAAATCATTGGCGGCGGTAAGCTCGAAGCCCTCAAGGGCCTGTCCCCAATCATGCGCAAGATTGCCAATGACCAGGACTACACCCGGGCTTTCGCTAAAGCTAAGAACTACTTTAACACAACCAACCCAATCCAGACCGAATACGGTCAAGGCTATGTTAGTGACCTACGTCCCTTTCATAACCGCATCAAGGGCAAGTTTGGCGGCCGCATTGGCAAGGATGTCCGACCGACCAAAATCAAGCTGCTCGTCGAGAGCAAGGGCGACCTATCGGCGTACATCAAGGAACGCCAAGCCATGGTCGGCATGGTCAAGTCTGGCTGGGCATCGGCCCTGCGCTCGCTTCCCAAGCCCAAGATTAACGGTATCGAAAAGAACTTCGGCGTCGACCTCCTCAACGTGGCTTGGATTAACCGACACACCACCCGGGGCAGGAGCAACGTCGTCGCCGACACCCAGAATAAGAACATCGAGGTGACGGTCGCAAACAGCTTAGGCAACGTGAACAATATCGGCGTCGATGCCTCCGTCATCCCGCTGGTCATCGCTAACCGCCGCAAACAAATGGGCCTGCGTATGCGTAGGCACCTCAAGGACGCAGCCGCAGATACCAAACTAATTTAATCCTATGGGCACCGCATCCATCCGTCACATCGTCGAGGCTACCGTCGCGACTTACCTCTCAACCCAGACCGGGCTGACCACCGTCACGTTCCTGACGGGCGACAGCGCCGCTACGCAGACCCTGCCCAAGGCCGTAGTGCTCTGCGAAGCCGCCCGGGCACCGTCGGACCTTCCAGAGGGCGAAGGCAACTTCAGCTGCTCGGTCCGCATCACGCTGTTTTCAAACGCTGACGACACGACCCTCGCCGATCACCGCGCCCGCTGCGCCGCCCTGTCCGGTAATATGCGTGACCTGACCTCCATCAAGGCGGCCTTCACGGCCACTGGGGACGCGTCCTGCTACGACGTTACCATGCAGTCCGAAGACGAGGGTATCGATGAGCGCTCCTGGGCGACCTCGTTCACCTTTGACATCCTGACCGTCTTCCCCGCGTAAGGTTACCAAAGCCTGCAATTACAAATGGCCGCTATCTCTAACGGAGTCACTTGTCTCTACGGTGTCGCAGGTACCGTCACCAGCCTCTTCGTCCAGAGCTACTCGCTCTCCTCCTCGTTCAACGCCGAGGCCACGGTGGTCGACGAGACTGGCCTGACCAAGACCCATCGCCTCGACGATCGTAAGTCCGAGATTACCATCGAAGGAATCTGCAAGACCTCGACGATGCCGGTCCTGGGTGTGGCCCTCAGTTTCACGCTTAACGCCGCCACCGCCTACCCGTCTGGCTCGGCTTCCGTTTCCTTTGCTGGTACTGTCACCAAGATTGACGAGAAGGGCTCTAACAAGGGCTTTACCGCGGTCACTGTGACGGCTATCGATTACGAAGGCATCACGCCTGCCTAATTGACTTAGCCCTAAGTGGGCTACACTAGGCGGCATGGACAAACGGTTCCTGAATGCCTTCATCGACCCGGCTCCCCTCCCAAGGATGTTGGGTCGAACTCTTTACCCGTGGTGCCTCAAGTACCGTGTGCGGCTTATCGCCTTTGAGTCGCCCCTGGCTACGGGCTCCCGCGGCGTCACCCCTGCGGACCTACTTTTTGCCTGTCAGGTCTGCGCCGATGAAGAACTCGGCGGTCGGCTCGGCTGGAAGGACCAGCTGCGAATCATGCGCCTCATGCGTGACCCTGCCCGCTTCGAGGCCTACCTCAAGGCCTTTGCGGACTACATCCTCGTGACGCACTGGCCGAAGTTCTGGGAGCAGACGGCCAAGAAGTCAGCCGGAGACAAGGGCGTCCCATGGCCCCTGGCTATCGTCGCCAACCTCATCGCCCACGGCATCGAAGAGAAGCGGGCTTGGGAGATGCCTGAGTGTCAGGCCATCTGGCTTAACTCCGCCCTGGCTATCTCCAAGGGTGCGGACGTGGCGATCATGTCGCCCGAGGAGGAAGCCTTCATGGCCGAAGAGGAAGCCAAGGATGCCGCGTCGGCTGCTTCCAATCCTGCAAAGGTACAGACCCCCTGACGACTATGGCCGACGCAGAACTATCCGCAAAAATCTCGACCACGTCCGACATCCCGGACGCAATGGACAAGGCAAAGAAGGCGACTGTGTCTTTCGAGAAGCAGGTGCAGGACATCCAGAAAAAGTTTAGCACCGGCTTTAAGGACATCTTCCTTGGCTTCACTGCCCCCATGGTGCTACTTCAATCGGCCATCAGCTACATCCAGGGAGCCATGGAGCAAGCGCGGCGAGATGCCAAGGAGGGCCTTGACCTGATTGCCCAAGGAGAGTCCCGATTCGCCACATCTGAAGAGGCTAAGGCCGCCGCTTTCTTTAAGCGCAAGAAACAGATTGAAGATGAAATGAATCTAGTTAAGGCTGGCCGCGAGGAAATCACCAAAAACATTTTAGAAAATGCCGGAGGTCAATTCAAGGACTTCCAACTTCCTCAGAAATATATCCAGCAGCTTGGCGCTGGAAGCGTGACTATGGGCGGACTTGCTAAGGACAAAGAAGTTCAGCGCCTTGCTGTGGATTATTTCAGTAATACCGACGCTGGTAAGCGCATCCTAGACTCTATGGGGGAAACCGACAAGGCGACTCCTCGCTCTAATTACTCCGCACCCCAAGGCTTCTCCAACGTCGTCGGCGTAGGCGCTAACCCGGTCATAGAGGCGATGATGTCACAGCTTGAAGAGTCGCGCAAGCAGACCGCCCTCCTTGAAGTCATCGCTCGACCCGCTACTGGTGGCGGCGTCCCTGTCGACTTCACCAAATTGGCTGAAGGCAGACTGACTCGATCTTATATGCCCGAGTAACAATAACCTTAACATAACACCCAACTCATGGCTATCGTTACAAACGGAAACCCGCTAACCACCGCGCTGCTCCAACCTGGCTGGACGGTAGTCGCGGACGGCTTCGGCCTCAACACTTCGACGACCGTCTACAAGGTCGACACGACTTTCGACATTGATGCGTTTGTGGTTAAGGGCAGCGCTCACCCGGACGCAGCTTACTCCTATCTCAAACTCGATAAGTGGAAGGTCAGCTGGGACACGCTCGACATCGCCACCCTAACCGTCGACTACGTTGGGATTGACCCAACGTTTAATGACGGCCACCGAACCAATCCAAATACTTCCTCGGCCAATGGACTGACCGCCGAGAACATCACAAGCCATCCTAACTTTTTTACCGCAGCAAGCGGATACGGAGGAACCCCTTTGGCTGGTCTTCCTGGTGACTTTAGCGGCGCTTACAATGATTCGACCCTTGGGCCTTTAGTAACTGTTATCAGTGCCACAACCGGCAAGCCCGTTGTAGTCCCTTCTTGTGAAGGCAACTACGGCGCGTGCTTTGAGACCGGACAGGGTGGACGCTTTATCGGCTTTGTCGATCCTGCCTATCCTGACGTGTACGGGAAGACTCAGTACCTCGCCCGTACGACAACTTATTCGGGCGTCTGCTATTACGACGACGCCTCTTTTGTTCAGGCTCTTTATCTGCTACTCGGCAAGGCAACAGCGACCAATGAGTGGGGCGCGTCCTTCCCGCTCATTCCTGCATGGGGACCGATTGGCTCTGGAACAAATGGTAACCAGAATCTGCTTTCTCAAATTAACGTCGAGGAATACGGATCACTATTTAAAGTAATGTACGAAATTAGATACTCGGTCGAAGGCTGGCCGCCTGATGTTTACATCAATATCTAAGCCATGACCATTCAACCTGGCTCAGGCTACACCTTCACGTCCTCTAGCCAAGGGACTAATTTTAATATCGAGAAGCCCTGGGCAGCTTTGCCTTTGACAGGATACTATGGAGAAAATGAGTGCCCCCTTCAAATCTACAATCTGCGCTATGATAGCACCGCCGAAGTATATTACATCAACATCAGCCCGGGCATGGTAAACAGTTTTGGCGTCACCGATCACGACGACAACCCGCTGACCGACCTGCCATCACCCGACATTCAAGTCTTTGAAGACGGACTGGATGAGACAACGACGACCAATTACGT
>Ga0209298_10002335_pt1 | contig 11839 bp, 13 predicted proteins | sample S_140806_EF_Meta_FD_187325 | JGI IMG/M metagenome (GOLD analysis project Ga0209298, IMG submission 187325) | Freshwater microbial communities from Lake Simoncouche, Canada to study carbon cycling - S_140806_EF_MetaG (SPAdes) (version 2) | ecosystem: Environmental > Aquatic > Freshwater > Lake ...
TATGAACTTATATATATTATGCAAAGCATGTGGTCGGTACCGAATGTAAACCATGTGTCCGGTACGGACCTATGAAATTTGGCCTGCCCAGCACGATTCGAACGTGCGACCTACGCCTTAGAAGAATTTGTGGTTATTGGAGAGTCATTATGTTTTAATAATTTAGAGCATAAAAAAAGATGCTGTGCAATAAACTGTGCAATGGGTTTTATTGGGAAAACTGACATTTTATATATAAATAAACAAGCTACTCAATAAATTGCAGAAAAGTTTATTTACTAATTACTCCCTTAATGAAGTTTTCAATTAACTTAGCTGCCTCATCAAGAGCCTCGTTGTACATATGTCTACCTGAATGCGTTGGATCACCCCAAGGTACATCCTTACCTCCCTCCACCCAACTTAACTCAGTACTAGTAGCATTTATTTTTTTAATTAATGTAAATAATTGATTTGCGGAACTTGGAGTCGTCCATCGATTTGGATCAGACTTATGGTGCAAAACAAGAACTGGTAAAGAAATATTTACTCTAACAAGTGTTTCATTTCGACTGCCGCTGAAAATTAACCCAGCAACTAACTTTTGGTTTTCAGATGATTGGTTTAGAAACTCCGCGATACTTAAACTACCATTGCTATGCCCCAAGAGAAAAATTGGTTTCCCAGTTTTTTGTCGATAAAAGTTTATTACGGTTTTAATTTGCTCAATATGCTGCACTTCTCTTCTAGCAGACCAACGACTGTAGGGATCACCAAAATCAGCTTGTAAAGAGTAATTACTGTCCATAAAAACAAGATCCAATGGTGGATCACCAGACTTATGAAGAGCGGCTAATAACCAGTTTGGCTTTGGGTCTGGTTTTTTTGTAACACCAAAACTTCCACTTCCTCCTGGTAAAAATATAACAAGCGCCTTAGATCCAACATTTCCCCAATAGACGGTTGGAACCGTTGTCGGATTATCTTGTCCAAATTGAAAACTAACTAAGTTAATCTCTGCATTTATCGAGCCTGCAAAAATCAAAAGAAAGATTGATAGCAATTTTTTCATTATTTTTTACCCATCAATGGAATAATTTTATATTGTATTGCTCCAAAAAAGTCTATTTGATTGAAATCTTGCAACATTGGATTTTTATGAAAATTATCTAACTTTGGGAATAATTTCAAAAAATGGTTTTACAGATCAAAAACAACCGTATGGCCTGCCCAGCACGATTCGAACGTGCGACCTACGCCTTAGAAGCTGTAAAAATGAGCTAAAACAACTAGTTAAACAATGGTTTTAACCTGCTGACAATTGGTGTTCAGTAGGCACCGAGAACCTTGGTATCGGGTGGAATAGGATGGATCCGACATGGTATTGGCAGATGGTCGAGTTGTTTGAAGTGGGATTTGTCGGGTAAACCGACAAAACAGCACCCGAAGGTGGTTTTTCTGTTTGTTGATGGCCCAGGGCGGAATCGACTAGGACCTAGGATGCTTTACTCTATTCCTGGACTGTCGTTTTAAACGACACTTCGATTTAGTCAAAGTGAGATGGCTATTTACACGCCAATGCTTCAATAGTTTTATATTGAAATGCTCTTTGAGCCATTAGCTCAAATCGTCCGCGAGTATTATTTTTCATAAAATACTCAATCACCGCCGATGGTATAAATGAGTCGGGCTCCATCCACGCATCATACTTAAAGCTGGTTTTGCCTTTGTCTGACATCAATCTCCAATTACCTTTATAAGACTTCATATCCCCACTAATTTGTTCAAAAGTTAATCCTCTGTAAGGGGTCTCAATAAATTCCATGACTGATTTCATCTCAATGGGGAAAAAAAGCGTCTGCTCTTCAATCACTCTATAAACCCGAACTTTGTTACCCTCTCTAGAAATGATCTTAACCTTCAAAATACCTGGAACATTTTTTACTCCCTCATAGTCTGTGATGAAGGCAAAAGCATTGCAGATATTCATGGGTATGGCATAGCTTGCTTGAATATGAAAACGGCCCTCAATTTGGGCTACGCTAACCTGAACATCAAATGGGTTTGAGTTCTCTTGAGCATGGCTCTGGGATATCAGCAAAACTAGGAATAGAGGAGAAAGCCATTTCATTTGAGAATTTTATAATCTAATTAAGTTTGTCGTTTTAAACAACATTACTGGCACAGGGATGAATAATTGATTTGTCCTTTTAAAGGACGCTTCCTGATGAAGATATCTTAGGCCAATGGTGCCAGACCGCAAAAATACTAGAGATTCTATGGGCCACTTCTAGTTTTTTGAGAATTCTTGATGGCCTGGGGCGGAATCGTCAATAAAATAAATTACTCGACCCTCTTTAAATATCTTAAATTACACTAGAAACTAATTGATGACTCTTTTGAGCCAAGCTTGATCGATTTAGCGGCGGATCTTTGACTGGATCAAATGTTGGTAATACAACAACCCTTGCTTCAAGCTGTCTATCACCCATGATCTTCGCCATTGATTCTAATATTCCCATATCGCCAACAAAAGCTGGGGTCTGGCTTCTCTCGCCAGTTATTTTTGAGCGATATTGGATAGCCAGAGACCACACTGGGGCCTGAGATATCACTGCTGACTCAAATAGACTCGCCTTAAAAGGCAAAAGGCTAGATCCTTCGGTAGTACTACCTTCGGGAAAAATGCAAAATGATTTATGACCTAAATCTTGTGCCATTTGATTCACAATCTGTTTTGCATGCCTAGCGCTTTCCCTTCTGATAAATAGGGTTCCAATTTTTTTAGAAATCCATCCAAAAACTGGCCATGAAGCAACCTCTGATTTAGCTACAAAAGAGGCTGGTATAAAACTATTAATTACGTGGGTATCAATCCAAGAAATATGATTTGAAACTATCAAACAAGGCTTTTCGGGAAGCCCCTGGGGAGACTCAACCCGAAGCCGAAGTCCAGCAATTCTCAATAGCCATTTGGACCATCGGGAGCTATGCTTTTGCTTCGCATTTGCATTAAGAATTGGAAAGAGCATAGAAAGCGTAATTAAAGCTCCAAGAATATGAAGCACCAACAGAAACCAAAATCCATAACGAACCAATTGAGGGGTTTTTTGCATTTGATGTCTCGGTTGATGTGTTAAATGTTTTATACCAAAACTAAATGAAAAAACCACCTGAAGGTGGTTTTAGTGTTTCTTGTTGACCCAGGGCGGAATCGACCAGATCTAACAAATTCTTTAGAGATCTCATCGGCCAGTCGGGTTTTTGGCCTGCCCAGCACGATTCGAACGTGCGACCTACGCCTGTAAATCAACTCTAACTAGAGGAATTTTCCCGCACCTTGGCTAATGATTTATTTGTTGTCATTCAGCCTTCATAAATCAAGAGTACAGTTATATTAGGGTTAACCCTGTAAATAGTAAATTTCCTTATAAATCATTAAGTTAAGAGAGTATTGAGAATGAAAAAACTACTGAACTATATCGAAAGTGTTTTAAATGCCTGGTCTGAAGCGCGGTTAGCTTACATCATGCGCCACAAGAAAAATTATCCAATGAGCTCATAACAATGACAATCTTTACTCACTTTCTACCAATCACGCAAATTAGTCGCTATGGATCATGGCTAAAAAGCCTTGATCCCCAAACGCTAAGAGATTACTTCGGGTTCAGCTTAAGTAAAGATGGCATTAATCATCTAATTACTAAATTTAAAAGAGATGCAAATGCTCATCAATTTTTAATTGCTCATAAAGATCATCAGTGGGCTGGAGTGTTGCATATTGCTAAAGCCAAAGGCGGGGTAGAGTTTGGAGTGACTGTAAAAAAAGAATTTCGCCGTCAAGGGATTGCTGACTTGTTGCTCAGTGAAGCAACTACCTGGGCCCAAAACAGAGGCTTTGATTCACTGACAATGCATTGCATTATTGAGAATCAGCCCATACAGAGACTGTGCGATAAACATAATCTTGCAAGTCGCAATATGTATGGCGATCTTGATGCAGTAATGCGATTACCTAAACCAACATGGGCATCGCTCGTAAAAGAAAATATTCAACGACAGGCCAATTGGTATTACTTTCTTCGGAAAAATTTTGTATAGATTTTTTAAAACAATTGCTTAAGAATTAATCAGACATAGAAAAGGAATACATGAACAACTTATTTAATAACTTTTTAAAGATAGCTCTAATTTGGGTAAACTCATACAGAGAATATCGGGACAATTATTTCAAGTGTAAATTTACTCGTCACGAATCGTACTAATTGACTATAGAACTCAATAATTTTTACTTTTTTACAATCGAAGTATTATAAAAAGACAATTAGAAGCTTCTATAGTTAAAAAATACTTTTGCTCGAATTTTAAAGAACAGTATTTGGTTTTTAATCTAAGCCCATGCAATTTGCATAATATGTCGCAGTAGCAGGCCAATCAGAAAATATCCCTTTAATACCAACCTGTTTGACTAAGGCATCTAACACAACATAAACTTGACTATCATCTTTAATGACAGACTTAATTGACTGGTGATACCAATTACCGCCATTGACCAAGGGCCCGTCTCTCTCTAAGCTCCACGTGATGATATTTAGACCTGCTTGCTTAGCTGCTAGAGCATATGCAGACGGAATAATTTGATTATCTGCATTTAATGTCAATAAAACCCATAATGGGGGGGCAATGTAACGAACCCCACTTTCATATAGCTCATTCATGCTTGGTTTAAGTTGATTTGGTGTTGCAGAGTTAAATTCTTTTAGTAAATAGCGATCATCCAAATATATAGCTTGCTTACCATACTCGGGCTCATTTTTTATCCAATAAAGAATGTCGTTTAGATTAAATGATTGAGGAAAGACGTCTTTAGCGGGTATTCCGGCTTGTTTATATTCATCAATCAACGCTTGGGCATAATGCTCTTGCGTGAAACCCATGTAAGGCATTGAGACTACTGGCGCCTTGAGTTCGGGGGTAAATTTTCCGCCATATTTTTTGAATAAATCGATTGACTCGCGATGTGTTAAGAGAGTTCCTCCCCTATTGAGATACAGATCGGTACGCCATGCTGGCGTACCTTTAGTGTATTCATGGGGGTCTTTTGCAGTACGATTAAATCCATCCATCTTTCCTTTTAATGACTTAAATTCAGATAAGGTAATATCCGATGTTCGACATTCAGCACTAGCAGGATTTTTATCTGTGGCGGGTATAAATGGCTTAATGCAATTTTTAGCCAAATCAGTAAGTAAAATATTTGTTGTAGTGTGAAGATCGTTTTGTGAATGGCGACAAACTAATTGCTTATCTCGCGTAAATGTCACATCGCATTCAAAAATACCGGCTCCCATCACAAAGGCTGCTGCATTGGACTCCAGGGTATGCTCAGGAAACTGTAAGGGAGCACCACGATGCGCTATCGAAAAATAAGATTTCTTCGCTTTCTGATTTTTACAACTTAGCAATTTATTTTTGAGAGAACTTTCAGGCATTGCTTCAATCAAAAAAAATGGTCTTACTCCATATTGGATCTCATTCGCAGTGACTGAAAAAGAAACAACCATAAGTAAGAATAACGGCAATAACCTAATCATATGACTTAAAGATAATTAATCATTCCAAAAATTTCTTAGTAAGCGTCCATCCTTGAACTACTAAATGTTATTCATTTAGGGTATTTCTGCTAGCAAATGTAGTTGGATCGTCCTTTTCATAAAGACACCAATACTGAATTTCATTAAATAAAAATTCTCGTTCTTTGTATTTTAGGGCTCTAAATTCATCCAAGCTAATGCCTTCGCCTTCTTGTAATTTCTTTAAAATATGAACCATTCGATTACTCCACTTGGTAATTAAAAAGGTGTTAAGGAACTCTTAAATATTTTCAGTTTTTTTTAGAAATTGCGGAATGAAGCCGTCTAAAGGCGTTAGTTCATGATCACTTGTTGCAAGAGTCACATTTTGGTCTAAGGCATTTAAATTAACATTTAATGCCTGACTATAAATTTTGTAATTAATCATCATTTTATTGAGATCCCCCTTTAACGCAAACAGGTTTCCACTTTCAATATGAACTAATTGAGCAACACTTAAACCGCATCTCTTGGATAGGTGGTTCAGATTGGCGCTTTGTTCTTCACGTGCTCGTCTTAAGAGCCTACCAATTTCTTTAGCGGAACGAATATCAAGGGAGGACATAACTTTAAAGAAAAAAGAGATTAAAGATATTGGTGAAAAGTAACTTTTATACTAGCATTTTGTTACATTTAAATTACATATCGACAGCACTAGTTTGAATGATTCTTGATTGCTGAGTATGGAAACGACGAAGAGAGAGTGCCTCATCCTGTCCCCTTAGTGAATCACTTTAAGTTCCATCCAAAGGATAGGCTTGAATTAATATTGCTTAACGTTCTTACCTTTATTACCTTTACATATGCTAATTAATTGCGCCTCCTACCAAAATGGTAAAAAAATTGCTGATATTGACATTGAAAATATTAGTGATCACATTGCTGATAAAAATTCTTTTGTTTGGGTCGCACTACTTGATCCAACAGTAGATGAAATTGCCAAAATGAAGGAGGAGTTTGACCTTCATCCGTTGGCTGTTGAAGATGCTCTCCTCGGCCACCAAAGGCCGAAAATTGAAGAATATGGAAAGAGTCTATTTGCTGTGATTCAAGTATTAAAGTATGACGACGATATTTCGGTTGGAGAGCTGGATATTTTTGCAGCATCTGACTATGTTTTGTCCATACGCAATCGATCAGATGTTGGTTTTTTGGGTGTTAGGCAGCGCTGCGAGCAAGAACCTGAACTGCTTAGCCAAGGATCAGGTTTTGTGTTGTACGCTCTCATTGATGCAGTTGTAGATCGTTATTTCCCTATTGTAGAAAGACTGGAACTTGAGCTTGAAAACATTGAGGAGACACTTTTTGATGAACGATCCACAAAATCCAATATCGAAAGACTTTTTGAGCTAAAAAGAAAAGTAATGGTCGTTAAACACGCTGTCTCTCCTTTAATGGAGGCAGTTGGTAAATTATCCAGCGGTCGAGTTCCACCCATTTGTGCGAACAGCACCGAGTACTTTCGAGATATCTTAGATCACTTAACACGCATTAATTCAGTTATTGAGAGCATTCGAGATGCCATTGGTACAGCCATTCAAGTAAGCTTATCTGCTATTGCACTTGAACAAAATAATATTCAGAAACGTCTAGCTTCTTGGGCGGCTATATTTGCGGTAGCAACTGCTTTTGCCGGTATATGGGGAATGAATTTTGAGCAGATGCCAGAATTAAAGTGGGATTTAGGTTATCCCATTGCTATTAGCATTATCGTCTTAGCGTGCTCATTCCTCTATTGGCGCTTTAAACGGTCGGGCTGGTTGTGAATTTGTTTTTTAAAATAATTCTTTAGACATAAAAATTATAAAAATTTGAGTTTTCCCACCTTATGAATTATTGCTCACCCACTAAGCTCATTAACTTATCTCTTTTATGGCGTTGCACCAAATTAAACCTGATCTTTGTAACAAAAGTGTCATTGCAAATTCACATCACAGCTGTTAAATGATTTTCCAAGGATAGTTTCCTTGGAATGGAATTTTCAAATTCACTGAGGAGATTGGCCATGGAAGTACTTGAAGACAATACTGAGCCATATGAGCTCAAAAGTTTCAATAGAAAACTCAACCCGGATAACCACATAAAAGATCGAATGATCATGAGACATCTAAAGCGACGTAAGAAAAATTCTTTATTGGATTTTTATGAGCCTACCAAAGTCCAAAAAAATGTTGGGGCACGCCATGAATAAAGATATTTTACTTTCCTCGCCTGGCGTAGGCACTTATCTGATTCTTTCATTCGTTGCTATATTGGCTGCCAGCATCATCATTTACCTAAATACGTGAGTCGAGATATTTTCTTGCAAAGCCATCCAAGCGGTGGCTTTTTTTTCATGGCGGAATGGCAGAGTGGTGATGCATGAGATTGCAAATTTCAACACCCTAGTTCGATTCTAGGTTTCCGCCTCCAAGCCCTTAATGTTCTTTATGTTTCTTGCCCAGCTTCTCAGCTTTGCCGTTGCCATAAAGACACCACTGTTTGATTTCCTTAATAAAATGTTCAAGATCCTTCATCTTTAAATTCTTAAAATCTTCAAGTCCAATAGACCCCGTTTGTCTTAATTTCTCTAAAGCTTCTTGTAATGCCTTCACATTGATACCATTTTTATTGAAATTTACTGGTTGATTCTAATTTATAGCGCTTTATGACCAAATGACTACAAATGATTGTTTTAGTCATGAACTTAAGATCTTTTAATTCAAAAAGTTATTTTGCTGTCATGCAATATTCATCAATAAGGCACATACTACCTAGGTTATAACTCTAATATTTTTACCAAAGTAGCCTTAAATGACAAAGTTAATTAGTCTCTGGAATCAAATCTTTGGTAACCAGACCAAAGGTAATGATTTAGAGCAGTACATCAACAGCCGCAACCCCATTAGCCATCAGCAAGTAGAAGAACTTACTCGTGAATACCTTTATAACTTCAAAGCTTCTTGGGGGTTATAAATCAAAAAAAAACTAAAAAATCTGCTCAACAAAGCGGCTTTAGCCTGGGCTGAGACTCGTAAAGCCTACGTCAACGGCTATATCAATCATCGGCTCGGATCATGACCCCAATTGAGGAAAACAATAAATGAAGCTAACTGTCTTTCGTTACAAAGTCTGGGATCACCAAGATGATGATCATGTTCATGTTGCGCCTTACTATGCTATTCGAGAATTCATTGAGCACCTAGAGGGTGCAACAGTGATTGAAGAGGATTATTTGGAAGTAGATGAATCTGATTTAGATACTCATGGACGGATCGCTGTAAAAGATGAAGGGAAGTAAATAAGCGTCGCTTAAATAGATACTTGACTTGCACTACTGTGAATTTCTTAGTACTTTAAGCGAGCAACCTATAAAGCATACTGTACCCGCTTGTATTGCTTGAGGCATTTGGCCTGCCCAGCACGATTCGAACGTGCGACCTACGCCTTAGAAGAATTCGTGGCTACTGGAATGTGTATATATTTCAATGACTTACACGTTAAAAATGGCACTGTGTAATAAACTGTGCAATGGGTTCGGATTACAAGGGCCTTAATTTAGCGGCCTGGGATGGTGGTTTGATAATCGAAATTCAAGCAGCACCAGCACCTTACAGTAGAAGATTATCAAGAGTCCCTTCTTATGAATCAGCACAAAAAATCAGGTCAGTTCACTCTTATCGTGGCATTTTTTCTCCATAATTCGTGCGAGATTGTCATCAAATTCTTGAGCGATGGCATGGTAAGCATGTTTTGCATCAACATACTTCTTTGAGCTATAAAGTTGAAATGCTTTTTCCGTAGCCTTACATAACATTTGTTGGCGTTGGCTTATTTGCGTTTCTTCACTGCCATCCTTGATGCCCACTAATTCATAGATTAATAACTCGCTCTTTCTACCTTTCACAGAAATCATATCGATTGGTCGAACCCACAAACGTTCACCGGCCTCCTTAAAGAGAGAGTGGCTAACGCAAATACGTGTGTCATATTCTTTATTGATACCCTCTAAACGGGAGGCAATATTCACCCCATCACCCATTACTGTATAACTCAATCTTTCTGAAGATCCAATATTCCCAACTAACACTGCATCAGAGTGAATGCCAATTCGGACTATCAATGGTGGCTTTTCTTCAGCAATGAGCGTATCGTTTAACAGCTTCATTCTGCGCTGAGCTTTCACCGCTGCAACACAAGCATGATAAGCATGGTTTTGTTCTAAAAGGGGCGCACCCCAAAAAGCCATTACAGAGTCCCCAATAAATTTATCAATAGTTCCACGCTCCTCCTTAATGGCATATGTCATCAACTCAAGATAAGAGGAGACCCGCAGTAAAAGCTCACGGGATGGAGTGATTTCTGAAAGAGCAGAAAAATCCTTTAAATCAGAAAAGAAAATTGTTAGATATCGACTTTCTCCACCTAACTCAATAGGTTTTCCAGATCCAAGCAGATCGTTTACCAAATCTCTTGGGACATATGAAGTAAAAGCAGAAAGAGTATTTTTAAGCCTACGGATAGATTGGGACAAAAGTCGAATTTCAAAAATCTTTGATGAAATGGAAATATCTTTTTCTAGCTTAAATTCCATTAAATGTTGGATCTCATAAGCCAATAGCTCCAAGGGTCTTGAGATCATTTTAGAAAAATAAAATGCCAAAAATGCCACAATTAAAAAAGCAAGCATGCCACCAAAAAAAAGTTTAATATTCGAGGATTCAAACTCAGTTAAAAAATCATTAATTGGAGCAACAGTCAAAACTTCCCATGGCCTACCAAAGGAACTAGGAAACTGTTTATAAGCGGCTAAATATAGTTGATTATTTTTTGGGTATTTAAATTCGAACTCTTTCTGACCATTCTCACCTCGAAGTATATGAGCGACTGATGCTGGAGAGTCTTCAATCGAAGATATTTTTTTTAGACTAATACTATCTTGTGAATTAGCATATATATTTGTTCCTGCAGGATAAGCAATAACGTTGCCGCTGTTATCAATAATATAAGTTTCGCTACCTTGGCTAATCCGATTATTCAGCAGAAAATCAGAAATATTTTTCATCATAATCTGCGCTGAAACAACACCTAGAAAATTATCCTTATTAATTAAAGGATATGAGGTAGAGATTACTATTTGCTTTGAGTTTGGAGTTAAAAAAGGGTCCTCTATGATAACTTCATCACTTACGCCAGCATCGAATTTTGAGCGTAATTCTTTATAGAAACTCTTGTTTTTTGGGTCGTAACTTACAGTGGAATCAAACCTTGACACCACATCACCATTGCGCTTAAAAAAAGTAAACGTAGACTGTAGATTTTTATCTCTACCTTTATCAATTACCCAGCTAACGAAATTTGCTCCGTCTGGAGTTACTCTATCAGCAACTGGAAGACCGCCATTAACTCTTTGAATTTCTCTTAAATAGCCATTACTGCCTATAACGGTATAGCTAACAATATTTGAATCAGTTTGTAAGTTTGCAAGCAAATAATTATTCATTTTTTCTTGCTTATAAACTTCTGGATTGTCTTCAATAAAACGGGCTGTAACTTGCACCGAATTGGCAACTGGGTTAATTAGGTTAGTTAAATTGCTTACAAATCCATCGTTTGCCCTCAACATTAATAATTTGGCGTTACCTTTAAAAATTTCATAATTATTTTTATATGAATAAGAAATGAATCCTAAAAATAGCGGGACAATTAAAGCAAGAAAAATTAGGCTAATAGTAATTCGAATGTTAATATTTTTTTGTGGCGCACTAGAACTAGTATCTACTACGAGAGCATTAGTATGTTTGCTTTTTTTTGAATTTTCTTTTATTCGACTAATAACTCCCCCTAACTTTTTAAAGAAATGAGAAAGAAAAAGAATTTCTAATATTTTTTTCATCGTTATCTTCAGCATAAAAATATGACGATATGACCTTAATTATTACAAAAATTAAATGAGATTATGCTTAATTATTGACGAAATAAGCTAGAGCAATATCAAATATGAGGTTTTTGGCCTGCCCAGCACGATTCGAACGTGCGACCTACGCCTTAGAAGCTGTAAAAATGAGGCTAAACAACAGCAGAAACAATGGCATAAGCCCGGCAAGATCTAGTGTGGCATAGGCACCGAGAACCTTGGTGTCGGGTGGAATGTGATGGATGTCGGGTGGTATTGGCAGGCGGTCGGATGTCAAATTTGTCGGGTAAACCGACATTTTGGGGAGTGTCCTTTTAAAGAATGCATATAA
>Ga0209298_10002337_pt1 | contig 11837 bp, 13 predicted proteins | sample S_140806_EF_Meta_FD_187325 | JGI IMG/M metagenome (GOLD analysis project Ga0209298, IMG submission 187325) | Freshwater microbial communities from Lake Simoncouche, Canada to study carbon cycling - S_140806_EF_MetaG (SPAdes) (version 2) | ecosystem: Environmental > Aquatic > Freshwater > Lake ...
CGGTTGGCTAACCAAAGCCCCAAGAGTGTCAAAGACAGCTTGGGCCCACGGCGACATTTTTTCGCCTTCGCTGCCAGGTAAATATCCCAACTCTTGGCCGCCGACTGGATAAAGCGGACGGAAAATTACGATTTTCTTATGTGCCCGTCGCTCCATGACCGCTTCTAACCCGGCACATAGCGCGAGCGCAGATTTTCCGGTTCCGGCTCTGCCGCCCATAGAAATAATTCCAATTTCTGGGTCAAGTAATAAGTCCAGTGCAATTCTCTGTTCGGCGCTTCTGCCATGTAATCCAAAGGCGGTGCGATCTCCCCGGACTAATTGCAATCTTTTATCTGGTGTAACTCTGGCGAGGGCGCTCGCGCGATCTGAATGAAGGACAACGCCTGTATGAATTGGTAGCGAGTGTGCATCTTCGTGATCGGCAAAATCTGATGCGTATAAATCATCGATCACACTTGAGCCAACCGTGATTTCGACGATTCCGGTCCAGCCGCTATTAGAAACTAGTTCTGCTAAATACTCTTCTGCTTCAACACCGACTGAGGATGCCTTCACGCGAAGTGGTAAATCTTTGGTAACTAGAACAACGTCCTTGCCATCTGACATCAAGTTTTTTGCGATAGCCAGGATTCGTGAATCATTTGTTCCATCGCGCAAGAATCCGTGTGGCAAAGAACTGAGATCAGTGTGGTTTAACTCAACTGAGAGAGTTCCACCCTCTGAATTAATTTTAATTTCCTGATCGAGACGACCATATTTCAATCGGATGTCATCGAGTGAACGAAGTGCTGCACGTGCAAAATATCCCAATTCAGGATGATCGCGTTTAGTTTCTAATTCACCAATGACAGTGATGGGAACAACTACTTCATGTTCGGCGAAGCGAGCCAGGGCTCCTGGATCTGCAAGTAAAACGCTGGTATCAAGAACATATGTCTTTCGCCCTTTATTACTAACAGTCAATCCCTAGCCCCCGAATCGTCTCTGTCGCAAAGAATAGGCTCTGAGGGCTCGAAAAAAATCGACACGACGAAAGTCTGGCCAATAAGCTTCACAGAAGTAGTACTCCGACAGTGCGCTCTGCCATAACAAGAAGCCACCGAGTCTTTGTTCACCAGATGTTCTAATAATTAACTCTGGATCTGGTTGGCCTGCGGTGTATAAGTATTTTGAAATTTCATCTGCGTCCAACGCCGCAGTGGCATCGCTAAGACTCTTACCTTGATCAGCGCTGGTTTGTAGGTATGTTTTTACGGCATCAACGATTTCTCGACGCCCTCCATAACTAATTGCCACATTTACTTCGACGCCGTCATTTCTAAATGGCTTGAGATCGCCGAGTTTTTTAGCCAGCCATTCAGGGAGTAAATCCAGCGCTCCCACTGCCTTGATATTCCAACGCTTGGTTGCAGCCAGTGCATCGACCGTTTCGCCAATAATTTTAAGCAAGGTATCTAACTCTTCTTGTGATCTCTTGAAATTATCCGTTGATAGCAACCACAGAGTTACGACTCGAACTTCTGCTTCATCGCACCAGCCCAGGAATTCAATAATTTTCTCAGCCCCCGCGCGATGGCCGCGTGCTGAATTTGAAACGCCAACATCGTGTGGATCTAGTTGATTAGCTTTTGCCCATCGCCGATTTCCGTCAAGAATTACTCCCACATGATGTGGGGTCTGTGAGAAATCTAAGGCACGAACAAGTCTCCACTCGTAGAGTGGATAGAGAGCAGATTTAATTAGTTTACGAATACTGCTTAACAACACGGCGCTCCGCAATCAGAGAAGCAACTGGAAGAGTTCCGGCCAAGATAAATCCAATCATGCGCTTAAGTGGGAAACGTGCCACTGCAGCAAATTGGATTGCAGTTAAAATGTAAATTGGATAGAGATAACCGTGAACGATTGGTACCCAACGCATGACATCTAATAGGGATGGGTTATCGATCAGGTACTTCGCAGGCATATAGCCAAACCATAAGAGAAGTGACATAACCCCAGCGATAATCGCCATCACTCTAAATCGCATCAATACACCGCTCATATATCCCCCTTAGTCCACAACTCTACGGCGATATATCGGAAGGTAAAGAACCACCGCCGCCATGAGCCACCAAATTACAACATATGAAATATGTTGCCAATAAAACCCAGGTATTCGCGCAGTCCGCATCTCTGGCGTCACTCTCGTTCTGGAGATATCTCCATCACGAAATTTTTCATCTACTGCTATGACATATCCGTCATAGAGATCTAGATCTGTTAGTCCAACGATGACGCTGCTATCGATCCTAGAAATTACACCAGGTGAATTTAGCGCTCGATCTTCATTTTGATGTGCTCGCAATATTCCAGTCAGTTCTATTCGATTCGACATTGCAAGTTGCGGCTCTTTGAATCGCTCTGACCACAAACCACGAACTACCAACATTGCCGAATTGGTATCGACTTGCATCAGTGTTACTTCCCAATCACTAACAACACCTTTGCCATCGACTTGATTAGGTGCTTTAAAGTTAGCGACATAGAAACCAGAAGCGCTCACAGTTTTGCTATCCATCGCGGTATCCAGCGCAGTTCGAGGTTTGGCAAGATCTTGCAGCGGTACCGGGGCTGTTATCGCAGGAGCAGGAGCATTCAAAATAATCTTCAAATCACGTGCTCGATCTAGTTGCCATAATCCAAGTCCAACAAAAACTGCAGCAATGAGAACCAGGGCTGTGTACTCGAAAAACTTCTTAACCACAGGAAAAATTACTTCTGTTGATCGTTGATATTTTTTTGCAATCTATTGAATCTTTTATAGAAATTGCGAAGCAAAAGCACAACTGCAACTGTTAAAAAAATCATCGTTAGAGAGCCTGCAAGGCCCATATCAACACTTTTTTGCATGTATAAATCCTCTCACTTTTCGCGATAATCTGTGTACATGAATTCAGCGGGGTCTTCAGAGTTTTCATACGAGGATAGGTACGGGGTGAAAGCTTCCAAAGGATGGAAGTTGCCTGCTGCAATAATTGCCGTTGTTGGAATCGTCTGGGTTTTCTGGGCAGGTTTATTCCACGCCACACCTGAGTTTCGCACGACACTTATTTCCTTCTCAGTGGTCTCAAATGAAGAAGTTTCAATTAGATACTCAGTGCAAAGAAAAGATGCAACCACAGCGGCTACATGCACATTGCAGGCCAGAGATGTTAAGAAAAACATTGTGGGAGAAATTGAGGATGAAATCACCCCCGGTCGTGCAAATTTTGAACGCACTACGAAGATCCCTACGCGTAGCGCTGCTGCTACTGCGACCGTTTCACGCTGCCGAGTGAAATAACTCAATTCACAATTACTGGCGCATTCGCTACCGTTACACCCCTTATGACTTCACAGACATGGCTGACCCAAGAAGCTGCTGATCGTTTGGCTGCTGAATTGGCGCACCTTGAAGGTGAAGCGCGAACAGAAATTATTAAGAAAATTGAAGCAGCGCGCGCCGAAGGTGATTTAAAAGAAAATGGTGGATACCACGCCGCACGCGATGAACAAGGAAAAATTGAAGCGCGCATTCGTCAGTTAAAGCAGATGTTAGAAAATGCTCACATCGGAACTCCGCCGGCTAGTGCCGATGGAGTCGTTGGTGCAGGAATGGTTGTTACAGCAATTGTTGCTGGAGATGAAACTAAGTTTCTACTCGGTTCACGAGAAATTGCTTCAGGTGACTTAGATGTTTATAGCGAAAAATCTCCACTTGGTGCTGCAGTCATGGGCGCCAAGGTTGGAGAAAGCGTTTCATATACAGCGCCAAATGGAAAAACTATTCCAGTTCAAATCAAGCACGCTGAGTACTATTCTTAATTACTCGCGTTCTGATATTTCTTAACGCTCATTGGTACAAAGATAATCATAATTATTGCCATATAAATAAGTGACATCGTCAGTGGATTCTCACTTGGAAATGATCCTGCCGTTGCACCGAATTGATTCTCAAGTCCAAATAATTGGCGACAAGCAGCAACCATTGTTGAAACTGGATTCCACTCTGCTACGTATTGAAGTGGTCTTGGCATTCCAGTTGTTGGCGCGAAAGCATTTGATAAAAACGTTAATGGGAAGGTAACCAAGAAGCTTACGTTTTGAACTACGCGAGCATCGCGCGCGGAAAGTCCAATATAAATACCAACCCATGAAAGTGCGTAGCCAAAAAATAGTAAGAACAAGAATGCTAAAACAATGCTAAATACGCCAGAGGTTGGACGCCATCCCACAACGAAACCTGCAATTCCCATCACGGCAAGAACAACGATATTTAGTAATGAATCACCGAGTGTTCGCCCAAGAATGAGAGCTGATCGCGCGATTGGTAGTGATCGGAAACGATCTATTAAACCTTTTTTCATATCTTCTGCAAGACCAGAAGCTGTTGCAGCCAAGGTAAAAGCCACTGTCTGCACAAAGATTCCGGGCATTAAGAGTTGAACATAACCACCTGGTTGCCCTGTTTCAATTGATCCACCGAATACATATCTAAAGAGCAAGACAAACATCACTGGCTGAATAGTTGAGAAGATTAGAACTTCAGGAACACGTGCCAACTGAAGTAGTTGGCGCTTTGTGATGACTATGGAATCGCTAATGGCGCTCATTTTTTCACTTCCTCTACTTCTGCAACATGTCCTGTGAGAGACATAAACACATCATCTAGCGACGGACGTTTTAAGCCAACATCTAGTGCATGAATACCTTCTGAATCCATCGAACGCAATACTTCCATGAGCGCCATAGAACCAGTTGAGACAGGTGCTGAAATTCGGCGGAGTCCTTCATCTAGCGTTGCTTTGTTTCCGCTGACACGGGCAACTATTTCTAAAGTTTTGGCAATATTGCCTTGATCGACAACAACTTCGAGGCGCTCTCCTCCGACCTCTTTTTTCAGAGCATCTGATGTGCCACGCGCAATAACTTTTCCATGGTCAATAACAACAATGTCATCTGCAAGCTGATCTGCTTCTTCCAAGTACTGGGTTGTTAAAAGTAATGTAACTCCGCCTTTAACTAACTCTTCAATAACGCCCCACATTTCTTGGCGCCCGCGTGGGTCCAAACCAGTTGTGGGTTCATCCAGAAATAAAACTTTAGGTTGCACAATTAAGGATGCTGCTAAATCTAAGCGGCGGCGCATTCCACCTGAATAAGTTTTAATTGGTCGCTTTGCACTGTCGGTCAAAGAAAATCTCTCAAGTAATTCATCTGCACGTTTGATGGCTGCTTTTTTATTTAAGTGATACAACCGACCAAACATAACCAAGTTATCCCAGCCGGTTAGCGTTTCATCTACAGCTGCATATTGGCCTGAAAGTCCGATAATCTCGCGCACTTTTTCTGGATGTTTAATTACATCGAGCCCGCCAACAGTTGCATGGCCAGAATCTGGAGAAAGAAGAGTTGCGAGAATCCTCACAGTCGTAGTTTTGCCAGCACCATTTGGACCAAGCACGCTTAAAACAGTGCCTTCTTCAACATCAAGGCTTAAGCCATCAAGGGCTTTGACCTTACCTTTGTTATAGGTCTTCACCAGATTGTCCGCGATTACTGATTTCACGGACTAAACTTACCGCTATCGCATCAGGCTTTGCCACATACAAAGCAACGTAAATAATTATTCGAGAGGCTTCTTAAATGAGCAATGCTCCAGTGAAAGAACATACGCACAAAGAAATCATGGTCATCCTTGGAGGGCTTATGACCGGCCTGCTCCTTGCAGCCCTTGATCAGACAATTGTCTCCACAGCACTAAAAAGTATCGTCGAAGATTTCAACGGGTTAAACCACTACACATGGGTTGTTACTGCTTACTTATTAACCTCAACGGCATCTACTCCTCTTTATGGAAAAATCTCTGACATTTATGGAAGACGCGTTGTTTTCCAATTCGCAATTGTTACTTTTCTAATCGGATCATTCTTAGCTGGTGCGTCACAAGATATGACACAGCTCATTGCTACACGTGCTCTACAAGGCCTTGGTGCTGGTGGATTAATGGCGCTGACATTCGTAATTATTGGTGACATCGTTCCTCCACGCGAACGTGGTCGCTATCAAGGATATTTCGGTGCGGTCTGGGGACTTTCCTCCGTTGCCGGTCCACTACTTGGTGGTTTCTTCTCTGATCACGCAACCATTCTTGGCATTACTGGTTGGCGCTGGATTTTCTACATTAACTTGCCATTCGGAATTGCCGCCCTACTTATTACTTCTGCAGTTCTACATATTCCGAAAGTAAAGCGTGAGCACAAAATAGATTATCTAGGCGCAGTTCTTATGGTTGCCGCAACAGTTTCTATTCTTCTGACAGTTTCAATTTACGGACCAGAACATGGTTGGTTAGATTCACGGACGATTGCGTATTTCATCGCAGGTATCGTGCTTGTAATTCTCTTCATTTATTGGGAATCAAAGGCTCAAGAACCAATTTTGCCACTTGATCTCTTTAAGAATCACACTTTCACATTAACTTCCATTCTAGGTGCAGTCATCGGCGCAGGAATGTTTGGTGCCATTGTTATGTTGCCTTTGTACTTACAGGTTGTTAAAGGTGCATCAGCCACTGAAGCGGGACTTAAATTAATTCCACTCATGCTCGGAATTGTTTCCACTTCGATCTTTAGCGGTAAGGCAATTTCTAAATCTGGAAAGTATAAGAAATTCCCAGTAATGGGTACCACTCTTATGACTGTTGGAATTCTGCTGATGGTCACGCTGACTCGCGAAACACCATTCTGGCAGCTTTCAATTTTCTCTATTCTTGTTGGTGCTGGACTTGGTCTTTCAATGCAGACAATTGTTATTGCACTTCAAAACTCTGTAGATTTTAAAGACATGGGTGTTGCGACGAGTTCAAATACATTCTTTAGATCACTCGGTAGCGTTTTCGGCACCGCGCTATTTGGAAGTATTCTGACAAATCGCGTGGCTCATTATTTGCAATCAGGGTTTACAGACCTTGCTGCTACTAATCCAGCAGCGGTGTCAGGCTTTGATCCAGAAAAATTGAAACAGCTTTCATCTAATACTGCCGTTCTCAAAGATCTACCGGTGGCCGTACAGAACACTGCACTGGATGCATTTGTGAACTCTTTCCACGTGGTTTTCCTTGCTGCAGCTCCCGTAACTGCCCTTGGAATTATCTTTGCTCTCATGCTTCGTGAAGTACCTCTTCGCACCAACAAAGATTATGCAGTAGCTCGCGAAGAAGCTGCTGGCGAAGCAATCGGATAACGATTGCTAAATAGATTCAAGAATGGGTTCACCAACCCCTTTGCGGAGTTTCCGCGAGAGGTTGGTGTTCTTGTTTTTGCATCCTTCTTTGTTGCAGTTGGTTTTGGAATCATTGCGCCGACGATTCCACTCTTTGCTAAATCTTTTGGTGTTAATAATGCTCAAGTGGGTTCGATTATTTCTGCATTTGCCCTTGCTCGTTTTGCCTCGGGACTAATCTCTGGAAAATTTGTTGATAAATTTGGTGAGCGATTGGTCTTTACCGTGGGTATTGCATTCGTTGCCCTCTCCTCATTTGCAGCAGCTCTTGCACAGTCTTATGAGCAGTTATTGATTTTTAGAGCTGCGGGTGGACTTGGGTCGTCAATGTTCTCTGTTGCTGCAGGTTCAATGCTTTTGCGTGCTGTTAATGATGATCAGCGGGCACGTGCACAATCTTTGTACAACGGAAGTTTCTTAGTCGGCATGATGGCTGGGCCAGTCATTGGTGGATTTTTAACTGCTATTTCTTTGAGAGCACCGCTACTTGTTTATGCAGCTCTGCTTGTTGTTGCTAGTGCAGCCGGTGGAATCTTGCTTCGTAATTCAGTGCTGGCTGCTAGACCGACAGAAAAATCTGTTGTGGTAAAAACTTCAATCCGTGATGCACTTGCCATGAAGCCCTATGTCATTGCACTGATGATCTCTTTTGTAACAGCATGGGTTCTCTTTGGGATGAGTCGTTCAGTATTGCCACTATTCATGGTCGAAGACATGAAATCATCTGCAGGATTTATTGGAATTGGATTTACGATTTCCGCTGTAGTTCAAGGGCTTTTTTTACTCAAAGCCGGAGGGCTTTCAGATAAACGTGGTCGAAAATTCTCAGCCATCTCAGGATTAATATTGTTAGGAACTTCTGTAGTGCTTCTAGTTTTGACCTTTCACCCTTGGGTTTTTCTACTATCTATGTTTGTCGGCGCCTTTGGTTCGGCATTTCTTTCAACAACTCCATCAGCAATTGTTGGTGACGTATTACGAGGCAAGGGCGGACAAGTAATTGCGCTCTATCAAATGTCAGGAGACGCTGGCGCAATGGTTGCACCTGTTGTCCTTGGATTTATTGCAGATCACTATGGTTTTCGTGCGACCTTTGCCATAAGTGCACTACTTGTTTTCTTAGTAATTGCTGTGGCAACAAAATTGCCCGAGACACGAAGTTCGCATCTCGGGCAATCTAGTAAGTAATTTATATTTAGTCGCGACCACGCAAAATAGAAAGTAGTCGCAAGATTTCCATATACAACCAGACGATTGTGACCATTAGCCCAAACGCTGCTCGCCATGATTCTTGTTCTGGTGCTCCGGCTGCAACACCTTTTTCAATTTGATCGAAATCTAGAATCAAAAAGAAGCTAGCGAGTGCAACGCCTGCTACAGCGATCATTGGACCGAATCCTGAAATTCCAAAGAGTCCAAGTCCGCCGCCGAGTCCAAAGAATGAACCGATCATGCTGACAAGCCCAAGTAGGAAATATCCAATGGCTGCGCCAATTAGCATCTTTGTAAATTTAGGTGTTACGCGAACGCGTCCGCTGCGATAAGCAAAGAGCATTCCAGCAAATGCACAGATAGTTCCCATGACAGCTTGTCCTGCAATTCCAGGATAGGCGCTATTGAGAACGTGGCTAATGCTTCCAAGTGCAATTCCTTGAACTGCTGCATAGGCAACGATTAAACCTGGGCGAATTGTTTTACTAAATGTATTCACCATGGCTAATCCAAAACCTGCAAGGAGCGAAATCATTACGATGCCACCGCCGAGATTAAGAGTCCATGCAAAACCACCAGCAATAAGTAATACGCCGAGCAACATTGCAGTACGAGTGACTACATCATCTAACGTCATGCGTCCTGTGCGAGCAGAGGATGCAGCTGGCGCGTTATAAAGTTCTTCTAGTTTGTTGGAATCAACCGCAGGATAATTTGGATTTTTGAAACTGCGATTTAGTACCGGGTTTGAACTTTGCATCTACTTCGTTTCTCCTTTTGTAATTAACTCACCGTGCCCCCGGTGGGGGTCGAACCCACACTGGAAGGATTTTAAGTCCTCTGCCTCTGCCATTGGGCTACAGGGGCCACGTTTTACAACGTGGGCAAATCTACCCGTTTTCCCAAGTGCGGAAACCACTTATAAAACAGGAAGGGCCGTTGGTTTATTCCCCTTATTTTCTGGCTAAGGACCAGGCGATTCCATCCAAAATATCCGCCTCAGATGCCACAAATTCTGCAGCCCCAGTCGCTTTCATAATTTCAGATAGAACGAGTGAACCAGCGGCGAATACATCAGCGCGCCCTGGATGTAAAAAACCAACATGAGATCTTTGCTCTGCATTCATCTTTTCAAATGTCATTGCAACCACGTGTGTCTGTTCGGCACTTACGTGGGCTAGGTGAATTACATGACGATCGTATTCTGCAAGTCCTAATGCACTTGCTGCTACCGATGTTGCTGTTCCTGCCACTGCGATGACTGTTTTAGCTTTCGTAATTGGAACGATGGTTGCAGCCAGTGCAATTGCATCTTGAATGTCCTTGCGCGCATTTTCAATTTCTTCAGGTTTTGGTGGATCCGAATGGATGTTTCGTTCGGTCATTCGTACGCAACCGATGTTTACACTTTTTGCGAATTCAACTTCAGAGTGGCCAAAAACAAACTCGGTAGATCCCCCGCCGATATCAACAACTAAAAATGGTGCCTGATCTGCGGCAAACTCTTTTGTAGCGCCAATAAATGAAAGTCTTGCTTCTTCTTCTCCTGAAATAACTTCAGGTTCGATGCCAAGGCGCTCCTTCACGCCATTGATAAAAAGCTCGCGATTTGTAGCATCGCGTGTAGCACTCGTTGCACAAAAACGAATCTCTTGGACACCACGTTTAGCAATCTCAGTGGCAAATGAATCCACTGCCGCAAGAGTTCGTGCAATGGCATCTGGATGAAATGCTTTGGTCTGGTCGACTCCTTGACCGAGTCGCACAATTTCCATTGTTCGATAAATTTCTCGAAAATTAACGCCTTCAATATCAGCAATTAACAATCTAATTGAATTTGTTCCACAATCAATTGCTGCAACTCTCATGCATCCATCTCCGAGTTACATGGATTTTCAATCCACCACTGTGGCAATTTACTTAACGCTTCATCTCCAAGGGGATTTACACCCGGGCCAGCACTGAGTGAATGTGCAACGAGTGAGTGCAAACACTTAACTCGATCAGGCATTCCTCCCGCAGATATATCTTCAACTTCATCAACAACTATTCCCAGTGCATCACGATCAGCTAAATAAGCCTTGTGTGCACTTGCATAAGCAGCAGCTAAATCAAGGTCTGTGGCTAAGCGATCATTCATCTCTGCCATTAATCCTGATGATTCAAGAGTAGATATTGCACCAGTAAGTCGTGGACAGGTTGCATAGTAAAAAGTTGGAAATGGTGTGCCATCACTGAGACGTGGCGGTGTCTGCACAACTGCTGGCATGGAACATGGACATCTATAACCAATTGCGTGCACATCTCTTGGAGTGCGACCTAATTGATATTGAATGCAATCAAGATCGCGGGGTTGAACGTCTTTCACTGATTTCGAGTTTCCGTAATCGATGCAATCATTCGCGCATACCAAGGTTGTCCATCTGGAATCTTGCTAGCAACAGTTGTTCCACTTTCTTGTGTGTACTGTCCCGCTGAATCAGTAACAATGTATTGGCGCTCACCGGGTAAGACAAAGTGCAGTCGTTCACGTGCCTGAGATTTAATGTATTCGGGATCTCTCCACATTAATAACTCTTTGCGAGCCTGCTCGAGCGCTTGATTGTTACTTGCAACTTGCGATTTAAGCGCACTGATCTGTGCACGTTGAGTGAAGTAGTGCTTAATTGGTGGCGCAATTGTTAACGCCATTACAAAAAGTATGGTTGCAAGTGTTAATGCACGACTATTGCCGCGTCGTTTATTAAAATTTAACCGACGACGTCGTGCCATTACTTATCCCTTGAATCGCGGGAAAGCCGCGCGACCTGCATAAACCGCACCATCAGAGAGTTCTTCTTCAATACGCAATAACTGGTTGTACTTAGCAACTCGTTCTGTGCGTGCTGGTGCACCTGTTTTAATCTGTCCGCAATTAGTTGCAACTGCAAGATCTGCAATTGTGGTGTCTTCAGTTTCACCTGAACGGTGGCTGAGCATGCTGCGGTAATCCGCACGATGTGCCATATCTACAGCATCGAGAGTTTCTGTCAGTGTTCCAATTTGATTGACCTTAACTAAAAGGGCATTTGCAGTGTTGGTATCAATACCTTTTTTCAATCGAACTGGGTTAGTAACAAATAAGTCATCTCCAACAATCTGAACACGCTTTCCGAGAGATTCTGTCATTGAACCCCAGCCCGCCCAATCCTCTTCATCCAATGGATCTTCAATAGAAACAAGTGGATATGCATCTACAAGAGAGGTGTAATAAGCAATCATTTCTTCAGAGGTTTTTGTTGAACCTTCAAATTTATATTTGCCATTTTCATGAAACT
>Ga0209298_10002341_pt1 | contig 11832 bp, 9 predicted proteins | sample S_140806_EF_Meta_FD_187325 | JGI IMG/M metagenome (GOLD analysis project Ga0209298, IMG submission 187325) | Freshwater microbial communities from Lake Simoncouche, Canada to study carbon cycling - S_140806_EF_MetaG (SPAdes) (version 2) | ecosystem: Environmental > Aquatic > Freshwater > Lake ...
GACCAAAACGGCGACGGCACCTTCGACGAGCGAAAAGAACTCATGCGCACCGGCGGCGGCGTGGGGCACGGTCGCAACCACATCAAGCTCGGCCCCGATGGCGACATCTATGTGGCGCATGGCAACAACGTCCTGCTACCGGAGGGCATCGCGGCAGATTCGCCGCTGAAAAACTACGCCAACGACCAGCTCATCCCGAATCCGTGGGATAGCAGCATGTTCGATGGCAATGTCGAGCTGCCCGCCGGGCACATCCTCCGCGTGAACCCGGATGGCTCCAAGGTCACGCTGCTCGCCGGCGGCCTGCGCAACCCACTCGACATCGCCTTCAACTCCCGTGGCGAGCTTTTCACCTTCGATGCGGACATGGAACGCGATGTGGGCACGCCCTGGTACATGCCCACCCGCGTGCTGCACGTCGTGCCTGGCGCTGATTTCGGCTGGCGTCGCGGCACCGGACGCTTCCCGGCGTGGTATGCGGACACGCTTCCGAGCGTCATCGACATCGGCCTGTCCTCGCCGACGGGCATTTACTTCGGTTACAGCGCGGCGTTTCCAAAGAAATACCAAGAGGCGCTCTACCTGCTCGATTGGAGCTATGGGCGAATCATCGCGGTGCATTTGGGGAAGGTGGTCACGCAGGAGGACTTTATCACCGGGAGGCCGCTCAATGTCACCGATGGCTGCATCGGCCCCGATGGGGCGATGTGGTTCATCACCGGCGGGAGAGGCACGCAGAGTGGGCTTTACCGGGTGACGGGCACTTCGTCGGACGGGTCCGACCCGTCCGACTGGTCTGACAAACATGCCGAGAAACATCAAAAACGCCTCACTCTCGAAAACCGCCCGGTAGCGGAATGGCGTGCGGAGGCGCTTCAGAACGGCCAGATGCACGAACTGCTCGCCCTGGCCCGCGCCGGTGAAAAGACCGACCTCGAACCGCTGCTCGATGCGGTGTTGAAAGCCGCACCGAAGCCCACGCTGGATGCCTTGCGGGTCATCGCCGTGGCCATCGCGAGGCAGGGCGAGCCGACGCAGATGGACCGTCTGGCCGCGTGGGCCGTTTATCCGACGAGCGAGACCTTCTTAAACCGCGAACTCTGCCGCCTTCTCGTCTATTTGAAGTCACCGATGGTCATCGAGAAGACCATGCCGCTGCTGCAAACGGCCACGAGCTCAGAGGATCTGCTGTTTTATCCCTTCATGCTCCGCTACCTCAAAGACGGTTGGACGCTGGAGCAGCGAAAAATCGCCTTCGAGGCACTCAACAAGGCCGAGAAGATGACCGGAGCCTCCACCTTCTTCAAAGCCATCCGCGACACCCGCAGTGAGCTAGCGGCCGCGTTGAAGCCGGAGGAGGCCACCCAGCTCGCCGCGATCATTCATCCGCCGAAACCGGCCGCTTTGTCACCGCATGCGCTGCCGGGTCACAGCTTCAAAAACTGGACGTTGGCCGATCTGGAGCCACAACTCGCCAAAATGGACGCGAAGTCCCGCAGCCGCGAAAGCGCTCGTGATGCGCTGGTGCGGGCGCAGTGCGTGTTTTGCCATCGCGTGAGCACGGATGCCTCGCTGCCCGCCGGTGTCTTCGGGCCGGATCTGGTTCAGGTTTCGGCTCGTTTTGGCCGCAAGGACCTGCTCGATCACATTTTGAATCCGTCGAAGTTCATCGACGAAAAATTCCGTCTCGTGACGGTGAAGACGAGCGATGGCAAAACACACTCCGGCAGCCTCGAAAGCGAGGACGATGAGCGTGTGGTGCTCAAACCAAACCCGCTCGCACCTGAAACCGTCGAAGTCGGCAAGGCGATGATCAAAGAGCGAACCATCTCCGAGGTCTCGCCGATGCCCGCGGGCTTGCTCAATGCCCTCAAGGCGGAGCAGATCCTCGATTTGCTCGCCTGGTTTGAGAACGGCGCGAAGTAAGCGGGTTGCGAGGCGGGGCTTTCGCGGTTGGTTCGGCGCATGTCCCTCTCGTTTGTTTTGAAGTGTCTTGGCGTCGGCGTCGTCAGCGGCCTCATCGCGGCCCTGTGCGGCGTGGGTGGTGGCGTGGTGATGGTGCCGGGCTTTGTGCTGCTGCTCGGTCTGCCGCAGAAGACCGCAGTCGCCACCTCGCTGGCGATCATCATTCCCACCGCACTCATGGCCACCACGCAAAACGTCCGCGCCGGGCTGGTGAACTGGCAGGTGGCGTTCATCACCGCCATCTCGGCTTCATTGCTGGCTTACTTCGGGGCGAGCTGGCTCAAATCCATGAGCGATGAACGGCTCACGAAGATCTTCGGTGTGCTCTTGGTCGTCTTCGGCGTGCGGATGCTGTGGGCGGGAAAGGCATAGGGCGTAGAGCAAAGGGCGAGAGTTCAGCGATTCGCTCTGCCATCCGCATGGAACTTTTCGCGACTCTTTGCCCTTCGCCCTACGCTCTTTGCGCTGCTGCTTTGAGCAGGCCCGCCGCTTTGTGCAGGCTTTCCTCGTGCTCCAGCTCGGGGATGGAATCGGCGACGATGCCGCAGCCGGTGTGGAAGCGGATTTCGGGGCCTTTTTGGATGGCGGTGCGGATGGCGATGTTCCACTGGCTGCGGCCGTCGAAGCCGAACCAGCCGATGGCGCCGGTGTAAATGCCGCGCGGATGCTTTTCGAGCTCGGCGATGATTTCGCTGGCTCGTTTTTTCGGTGCGCCGGTGATGCTGCCACCGGGAAAACAGGCGCGAAAAGCGCCCGCGTGATCGATGTGCGCCCGCAAGCGTCCGGTGACAGTCGAGACGAGGTGAAAGACCTGCGCGAAGCTCTCCACGCGCCAGAGTTCCGGCACCTGCACGCTGCCGAATTCGCACACCTGGCCGAGGTCGTTTCGCTCCAGGTCGGTGATCATGAGCAGCTCGGCTTTTTCTTTTTCGGAGGCCCGCAGCTCGTTCTGAGCGGCCACATCCCGCTGCACATCGGTGATGAAGCGAGGTCGCGTGCCTTTGATCGGTCTCGTGGTGATCTGCTGGCCGTCGAGCTTCAAAAACGTCTCCATCGAGGCGGAGAGCACCGCCGTTTCATCGAGCCGCAAAAAGGCCGCGTGCGGCGCGGGCGAGACTTCGCGGAGTTTCAGATACAAACCCAGCGCATCCGCCTCTTCCGGCCAGGCGGCGGACCAGGGGTAGGAGAGGTTCACCTGGTAGATATCGCCCGCCGCGATGTAGTCCTGAGCCTTCCGCACCATGTGGGTGAAGTCGTCTTTGCTCACCAACGGCCGAAAATCCAGGGGCGGCGGCGAATCAGGCATCAGCAATCCCGAATCAGGCATCAGCAATCCCGAATCAGGGATCTTGAATTCGCCGAAGGCGGACCAGCGGCCTGTGTCGTGCTCGTAGGTCATGCCGTGCGGATAGACGCCGAGCACGAATTGCCCGTCATAGCCCACCCAGCCGTAGAGGCCGCCCCGCGTGGCTCGCGGCAGGCTCAGGGCGGCGCGGACGAGCTTCCAATCCCGCTCGATGTGACCGCGCAGCACCTCGATGGGCTCCGCCGTGAGCACGCTCACCGCCCCTGGCTGCGGCAGAGACGAATCCATCCACACAAAGCCCTCCCGCTGGCTCAGCGCCGCCGCCATTTGGACGGGTGAGAGGTGGGAGATGGGTGGCGGAGTCACGAAAGTTGTGTTCGCATGGCTTTGGCTGACGGCAAGCTGGGTCTTCAAACCGGCTGTGGTCTCAGCAAAACTCTGGCCTTCAGTTTGGGGATGATCTTTGCCATCGCCTCAAAGTGTCCATCAAAGGTGATGACCTCCGCGCTATAGGTCACCGCCACGGAAGCGATGAGCAGATCAACGGGCGGCACGATGAGGCCGGAGTCGAGGCAGATCTGGCCGTAACGCTCGGCATTTTGCCACATGAGGACAGGAGTGCGCAGCATCGGCACCGTGGTGAGCAGCCCCTCGGCCTTTTGGCGGTCTGGTTTCCGCTCTCCACGCATCACTTCAAGGCGGATGGGTTCGCATAGCATCGTTTTTCGCGAGGCGAGATACGGGGCGATGGCCAGCCGGATGTTTTGCGGTGTTTTCTTCCGCATAAAGTCGATCCACAAAACGGAATCAGGCAGGATCATGATGCCGACGCCCAGGATTGCTTCTTTTCGCTTCCAGTGGCTCCATCGGTGCTCCAATCGCCGGTGATGAATTTGTCGAGCACCTCCCTCCGCCGGGAAAGCTGAAGGCTGTTGGACAGAAACTTGAGCACGGCGGCATCGCGGCGCTTTTCACCGGAGAGACGAATCATGTCTCGAAGATCCTTGATATTGATATCGACCGTTACTTTCATGCGTGGATTTTGGACGAAGGGATGTCTGGCGGCAAGCGGGCATATCAGATGCCAGAATCGAAGTGCGAAGCCCGGCAGCACGATTGACACATCTCCGGCAAACCCATACGATGCCGCTCTTTTTCCGGTAAAAATCCCTCGTGACTCCCCCTTCCTCCATTCTCACTCACAATCGTGAACGTTCCTCGGCGCTTGCCTGGGGTTCACTCGGCCTGCTGGCCGTTTCCCAGCTCGGCCTGCTGATCTGGCTGCTAGCCGCGAAAAGCCCGAGCGAATCGGAAATGGCTGCCGCGAGCGCCCGTGAGGTGCCGCCGCTGCCCGGACTGGCCGCCACCGGCACCCGGAAGCCCGTGCCGGAGCCGGGGCAGTTCATCACGCCGCCGCCTGCGGCTCCCGTCGTGCCCGCCCTCGCCCCACCGCCGGTCTCACCGAATGCGCCGCCCCCGATGGGCACCTTTGGCAAAGCACCGCCTGTCCCAAGCCTCGCCGCCAGTGAACCGCCACCGTCTCTTCCCGGTAGTGGCATGAAGCCGCCGCCGATTCCCGATTTCTCAAAGGTTCCTGCTACCACCGAGCCTCCACCGGAACTGCCCGGTGCCGGACGTGCGATGCCAAAGGATCTGCCGAAAGGCCTCGATGGCACGCAGAGCATTCCAAATAGAAGCAGCACCGTCGATCCGCGTCGTGATGTGAATGGCCTGCTAGCCGCCGCCAAAGATCTGCGCACCGCAGGCAATACCCAGGAGGCGCTGCAAACCCTCCAGCAGGCCGATTTGGTCTCTCCAAACCACCCGGCCGTGATGGCGGAGACGGCCGAAGTTTACGAGCAGATGGGCCTGAACACCAAAGCGGTGGACATGTGGCGCGGCATCCAGCTCCAAGGCGCAGCGAAGGCCGGGCAATACTTCGATCTGGCGCTGCGCCGCCTCGGCAATGTGCCGGGGGCGGACACGGTGGCCTCACCGTCCATCGGATCGCCACCAGCGAGCGAATCAGATAAGCGCCTACGCCTCGGTGCCTGCGAGATCAAACGTGACTTCGCCGTGAAGGAAGGTGGCGAGCGCTTCCTGCTCCGCGTGCCCATTCAGCGCAATGGCAGCAAGTCCATCGACCCGAACGCCATCGACCTGAAAGCCTTCTTTTACTACCGCCACAATGGCGGCACGAAGCTCGATAATTCTACCGAACTCATCGAGACTTGGCAGACGCAGCCGGTGAACTGGCAGGGCTCGGATCTGGAGATCGTCGATATCGTTTACACCCTGCCTCCGCCCACGCCGGAGGAGGCGGCGCAGCGCAATCCGAAGACTTACCACGGCTACATGCTGCATCTCTATTATGACAACAAGCTCCAAGACGTCGCCGCCGAGCCGCGGGATCTTTTGGAGCAGGCGAAACTGAGCCTTCCCGGCGCCGCCATGCCGGGTAATTCGCCGAACCCGCTCCTCCCGCCCGTGGCCCGGCCCTGATGCAGGGCACCCCCGCTGATGATTCTTCTTTTTGTCGATTCCAATGCCAGCCTCCTCGAAAGCCGCGCCGTTTTCCTGAGAGAGCAGCTTCCCGGCTTCACCATCGTGCCCCTCGCCGATGCGGATGAGGCTGCCGCCTGGATTGCGAAGGCGGAGGCGCTTGATGTACTCGTCACCGAGGCCATCTTTGATGCCGGGCACACCGGCTTTGCGTTGCGTGATGCGGCGCGGGCACGCTTTCCGCATGGGCGCGTGCTTTTCACCACCCGCTTTGATTTGAGCGGCTTTGAGGAGCAGCTCGCCGGCACCACCGTGCTCAAAGACGGCCCTTATCCGTCGGAGAAGCTCGTGCAGCGCGTGCAGGCCCTGCTCACCGCCCCGGTGGATGCCTCCGAGCCGCCGCCCGTCATGGTGCCCGGCACCGTGCTGGGCAGTTATCAGGTACTCGACCGCCTGTACATCGAAAACGAGGCGGAAACCTACCGTGCCGTCCAGGTCAGCGTGCAGCGTCCGGTGGCGCTCGTGCTGCTGAAGCCCGAGTATTTGAAGAAGCCGGAAGTCGTGGCGAAATTCAAAGAGCGTATACGCGTGAAGGCCTCGCTCACCTTTGCCCGCATCGCCCCGCTGTATGAGGCGGGTGAGGCGAATGGCTGGCTCTTCTACACGCGGGAGATTCCGCGTGGCCGCACGCTCGATGAGATCAAGGAATCCGGCGAGCGACTCTCCGAACGCCGTGTGATCGAGGTGCTCCACGGCATCACCGAGGCCATGGAGCATGCCACCAGCCGTGGCTACCATCACCGCAGCCTCGCGCCGCGTGATATTTACGTCGATGGCGAGCACCAGGCCAGCATCACCAACATCTTCCGCCAAGCCACCACCGCCAAACGCGATGCCAAGGCCGATGTGAAGGCGCTGCTGCTCCTGCTCAGAGATGTCGCCAACGAAGGAAAAGCCCGTGGCGTGCTCGAAACCCTGCAAAACGGCCAGCACGACTGGAGCGGTCTCCTCGATGCCCTCGATGAAATCCGCGATGCCATGCGCGAGCACAGCATTGTGAAGAAAATCGAGGCCGAGACGCTGCCGGCCACCGTCGCTCGTGAACGCCCGTGGTGGCTGTGGCTCGCCGGCATTGCCATCCTCATCGCCGCGGCCCTTTCGGGTGCCCTCACCAATGGCATCGTGCCCTCTTCCAAGCCGAAAAAAGCCGCCAGCACCAGCGTGGCCTGGCGTCAGATTCCGGCGGGTACCTTCGAGTATCAAAAAAACGAACGCGTGAAGCTGCCGGACTACTGGATGCGCCAAACCGAGGTCACCATCGCTCAGTATGCTGAGTTCCTTGCCGAGCTGAAAAAAGGCCCCGCGAACCGTTTCGACCATCCCGAGCAACCCAAGACCAAAGAAGGCCACACACCGCCGAAGTGGGCCGCCATCCACGCCGCCGCGCAAAGCGGCACCAGCTTCAATGGCGAGGCCCTCTCCCTCGACATGCCCGTCACGCAGGTGGATTGGTTTGACGCCTACGCCTTCGCCAAATGGCGCGGCGAGCGCCTCCCCACCGAGCAGGAATGGGAAAAAGCTGCTCGTGGTGAAAAAGGCCTCCGCTACCCGTGGGGCAATCAACCACGCCCCAACGCCGCCAACCTCGGCGATGACTACACCACCTCCGCCAATGCCAAAGGCGGCCAGGTGGATGGCTTCAATCTCACCGCCGCCGTCACCCGCAGCACGCAGGACGTGAGTCCCTACGGCGTGCAGGACATGGCGGGCAACGTGCAAGAATGGACCGCCAGTGAAAACCAAGACGCCGCCTGGCCTTCGCATCCCGAGTTCCCCGATGTCCGTGTCCCCGTGGCCCGTGGCGGTCACTACGGCCTCAAATCCAACGACCAGCTCCTCACCGCTCGCCTCTTCCCCGAATCCGCCCTCGAAACCGCCCCCGCCCGCGGCTTCCGCACCGTGCGAGACACCGCGCCGTGAGGCGGGCGCAGGTCCCCCACTTCAACAATCAGCAGTCGCCACTCAGCAATCGACATTCCGAACCTCGCCAACGGATTGAACCGCAGATGGATGAACTCTGATGGCTGATTGCTGAAGCTTTACGCCCCCTTGACTCCTCGGCCCTCTTCCCCCCATACTCCCGCCATGCGCTTCTTTCTTTTTCTCCTGCTTCTCGCCAGCCCCGCTGCGGCTCAGTATGCCGCGAATCTCACGCTGCAAAAAGGCAACTTCCTTCAGGGCGAGCCGCTGCTGGCCTTCGTCACCATCACGAACCGCTCCGGAGCCGATGCCATCGTCGGCGGCGTCGGTTCGCGGCCTTGGTTGCAGTTTCAGTTTGAGGATTCGCAGGGACGCCAGCTCGCCCCCGTGCCCATCAGCTCCCGCGATGCCATTACTTTAAAGGCGGGCAGCACCACACGGCACACCGTCGAGATCGAAGGCAGCGCCTCCACCGCCGATGTCGGCACCTTTTACACCGTCGCCAGCATCTACCACCCGCCTAGCAGCCAGTACTACGCCACCAATCGCTCACGCATCACCGTCACCGATTCAAAGCCCATGTTTGATGAATCCTTCGGCGTGCCGCAGGGCTTTCCCCAGGCAGGCCGTGCCCGCCGTTATCAGGCCATCATCTTTCGAGACATCGATTCCGTCACGCTTTACGCACGCATGGTCGATGATCGCTCCAAGGAACGTCTCAGCACCCAGCTCCTCGGCCCCATCATCCATTCCATCCAGCCGCAGATGGCCATCGACAGCAAAAACCACTTTCACCTTCTCTTCATGGCTCAGCCCCGTGTCTTCTGCCACACCATCATGAAGCCCGATGGCCAGATCGCCAAGCGCAGCTACTACCGCGATCTCGAAGGCAGCCGCCCCAGCCTCATCATGATCAAAAACGGAGCGGAAATCATCGGTGGCGAGTATTTTGATCCCTCGAAGCCCCCCGTTCGAAAAGGCCCCGCCATCCGCAAAGCCTCCGAGCGCCCTTCCGGCCTTTAAATCGGCAGATAGGCGAAAGTAACTTGCCCGGCAGATGGTTCATGATGGCGAATGAACTGCTTCCCCTGCTTACTCTTCTTCTTCGTCCTCTGGCTTTCTTCTTCGGCTGCGCAGCCGCCGAATGTCGTCGTCATCCTTGCCGATGATCTCGGCTACGGCGATCTCGGCTGCTACGGCCATCCGAAGTTTAAAACGCCGCGCATTGATCAAATGGCCGCAGAAGGCGTGAAGATGCTGCAGTTCAACGCGCCCGCGCCTTTCTGTGCTCCTACGCGGGCCTCGCTCATGACCGGGCGTTATCCCTTCCGCTGCGGCATGACGCAGAATCCCGCGCCCGATGGCGGAGCGGAGGCGGATGCGCTGGCATTGCCGAAAGCCGAAATCACCCTCGCGCAGATTTTGAAAGCCGCCGGCTATGCCACCGGCATGGTCGGCAAATGGCACCTCGGCCACCAACCCGGCTCGCTGCCCACCGAGCGTGGCTTTGACGAATACTTCGGCATTCCTTACTCGAACGACATGCGTCCCGTGCAGGTCCTCGAAGGCACCGCCGTGGCCGAATATCCCGTCGTGCAGGCCACGCTCACCACCCGCTATGCAAAACACGCCACCGACTTCATCCAGCGACACGCCAAGAAGCCCTTCTTCCTCTACTTCGCCGAGGCCATGACTCACAAGCCGCTCGCCGCCTCCAAGAAGAATGACCAAAAGAGCGGCGCTGGCCTCTACGGCGATGCCTTGCTCGATCTCGACGACAGCGTGGGCGCGGTGCTCGATGCGCTGAAGCAAAACGGCCTCGATGAAAACACGCTCATCCTCTTCAGCAGCGACAACGGCGCGTGGTTCGGCGGCAGCTGCGGCGGTCTGCGTGGCATGAAAGGCACCAGTTGGGAAGGCGGCTACCGCGTCCCCATGATCGCCCGCTGGCCCGGCAAGATCCCCGCAGGTCGGGCGAGCAGTGAACTGGCCGTGATGATGGATCTTTTCACCACCGTCCTCGCTGCCACCGGCGCGAAGATGCCCGATGACCGCGTGCTCGATGGTCGCGATCTGATGCCGCTACTCGCTGGCGATGCCAAATCGCCTCACGAGTTCGTTTTCGGTCATCAAGGCCCCAAGCTCGTCACCATCCGCGATGCCCGCTGGAAGCTGCACCTGCTGCCCGCCCGCGAAATGAATCTCAAACCCGGCCCGGATGGCAAATGGCTCGATCCACGCCTTCCCGACGGCGTCACCATCCTCGCCCCCGTTGAGCAATACAACCTCGATGCCCACCCCGGCCTCAAGACCGGCGTCGAAGGCGCGAAAGGCCTGCTCTTCGACCTTCAAGCCGATCCCGGCGAGCAAGTCGATGTCGCCTCGCAGCATCCCGACCAAGTGAAACGCCTCCAAGCCGCTTTCGATGCGATGAACAAGGACGTGCCCGTCGTCGAAGAGGTCAAACGAGCGCCTTATAAGAAGCCGCAGCCACCTTCGGCTGATACACGCAGGCCGGATCTTCCGCGAAGGGATCACCAATGACGCCATAAGCCCGTGCCCGTGAGCCGCCGCAGCACGAATTGAACTCGCAGCGACCACACTTGCCACCCAGCGCCTGATTGTCCCGCAGCGAAACAAAGAGCGGATGATGCAGCACACACTAAACAGGTTTGAAATGGTTTAAACCGCTTCAAGTAGGTGTGAAATGGGTCTGTGAGGCAATCTTCCGAAAACACCACAGTCGGCTTGCTGGATGTTTGGCTGAACAGTAAACTAGAGCCGTATGAACACTTTCAAGCCTATCATCCGCTGGCCTGGCGGTAAAACCAGGCTTCTTGGCCGCCTGCTGCCGCTGATCCGCCCTCATCGTCTTTTCGTGGAGGGCTTTGCTGGCGGGGCTGCGCTCACACTCGCCAAGCCGCCTTCCAAGGTGGAGGTGCTTAACGACATCAATGGTGAGTTGGTGAACCTCTATCGTCACGCTCAGTTCCATCTGGAGGCTCTCGTGACCGAGGTGGAGTTCACCTTGAACGCCCGCGACGAGCTGAACGCACTGATCGAGCAGCCTGGGCTGACCGGGCTCCAGCAGGCTGCCCGCTATCTGCTCAGGAATCGCCTGAGCTTTGGCGGATCTGGCAGCTCCTTCGCGGTTTCCAAACAGGCTCAGCCCAGCCGGGCGGCGGTTTTGGAAAAATTGAAGGGTTTTTCCGCCAGGCTGGACAAGGTGGCCATCGAAAACCTGCCATTTGAAAGGCTGTTCGCGAACTATGACTCTGCGGAGACCTTTTGGTTTTTGGACCCGCCTTACACTGTGGGCGAGGTGGACACTTACGCGGCCTGGGATCAGACTCGCATGGCTGGCTTTGCCGCCGCTGTCGAGGCATTGAAGGGTGACTGGCTCGTGACCGTGAATGACACGGCTGAGAATCGGGCGCTTTTCGGGCGTCACGAGATTGAGGGTGTCACGACGCAGTCTGGCGCGGTGAATCGCCGCCATCAGCCGGGCGCGACGTTTGGAGAGCTGATCATCCGCCGCCGGGCCGTGAAGGCGGTAGCCTTCAGCACGGCCAGGCAGCCGCTCAGGATGGCCGCTTAGAGCCCACCCCATGCTCCGCCGATGGTGGCGGCCTCGACGACGGACAAGGCCGTCTCCGGGGCCAGGTGGGGAAATGCTCTGGTAAGCCTGGCCAGCGCATCGTCTGGCGAGGATGACCCCAGAACGATCCCCTCGACGGTTTGCTCCGCCGATAGTGATAGCATCCGGCCTGGCTGAGCCGGTGCCGGATCTAGCTGCAGCTGCATCCCGACACGCTCGCTGAGTGTGGTCAGCGCCGATGGTGCCAGGCTGATGCCTGCCAGCTTGAGTTTGGCGAGTACGTCGGCGGTGTCACTGACCTCCTCGGTCTGCTGGCCGAAAACGACCTTCGGCGGCTCGCCGGGGATGTTGTTGATGCGGAGCAGCGGGCGGAAGAGATGTGTCCGCAAGGTCTCAGCCAGCATGGCGGCGTCAAACTGCCGGATGTCGGCGCGGACTTGGCCTTGGAGATCGCTTACACCTGAGCCCAGTCCGGTGGCCT
>Ga0209298_10002349_pt1 | contig 11803 bp, 7 predicted proteins | sample S_140806_EF_Meta_FD_187325 | JGI IMG/M metagenome (GOLD analysis project Ga0209298, IMG submission 187325) | Freshwater microbial communities from Lake Simoncouche, Canada to study carbon cycling - S_140806_EF_MetaG (SPAdes) (version 2) | ecosystem: Environmental > Aquatic > Freshwater > Lake ...
CTTTGCCGGCGCTATTTTGCGCTCTATTGGTTATCTCTTTGCCAAACTCCCCGGTTACGCATCGGATGAAATTTTGGCAATTGGCTCACTAATTATTCATCCCACCGAATTACTATCGGCTAGGAAATTTCGTAAGCAGCACCGACTTATTTCTCCCAGGGTCGTAAATACTTTTGTTCCTGCTCGCCTTTCCCAACTTCGTTCATCAATTTCTCGTCTGGCATCGACGCTACGTTCAGTGGTGCTTCCTCATTCACCAACACGTGAACAACCGGTAGTCAGTGACTTAGAGATAAATGAGGATGAAGATCTCCTCACTCCTGTTTCCCGAACTCCGTGGAAATCTCTCTTCTATAGACCCATGATTATTGCCGCATCAATCATCACTCTAATCTCACTTTCATGGGCACGGCACAGGTTTGGACCACTGGCTGGAGGCTCGCTTGCAGAATCTCCGAATAGTTTCCGAGATTTAATCAAGCTCTATATCGCTAGCTGGCATGACGTGGGTATGGGCAGTTCCGAGCCCACTCCCACCTGGGTCTTAACTACCGCAATCGCATCCCTGCTCTTCTTCGGAAGTGTTTCAGTATTTATTACTGTTTTCTTCTTAGCTGCTCCATTAATTCTTCTTCTCTCAGCACACCGATACCTCAAGAAATTTACTGATAATCAGTGGCTTTCAGCGGGTGCTTCATTGCTCTATGCCTTATCGCCGGTGGCGATTGCATCAGTGAACGCTGGTCGCCTTGGGGTGCTAGTTCTTATGGCCTTACTGCCGTATTTGATTAGGCAATTTCATGCGTGGGCAGAGATTGATCGCTGGAGTTGGCGCAGCGTCTTTGGACACTCACTTTTTATCTGGTTCCTGCTTTCATTTAATCCATCGGTGCTACTCATCCTTATCCTAGGAATCGCACTAACAATCTTTAGCGACTTTAAGAAAGCATCGAATAATCACAGGGATCCGCTTTTCCTGGAGCGACTCAAACGGCGCATTACGCTTCTCGTAATCCCATTCGTGCTGTCAGCACCAGCTTCATTCAGTGTATTGCTTAACCCAACGCGTATTCTGCGAGAGATTGGTCTATCTGTTTCTGGTGGCGGCCCGAACTTAGCAATTCTCGCCAATCCCGGTGGCCCGGGATCTCTTCCATGGTGGAGCATCAGTCCGGTAGTGGCTATTTTGATTGTCGCCTACTTCTCTACTACCGCTGCTAGAAAATTTGCGGTTCCAGGAATTACATTCTTGCTCAGTGGCACTTTGCTCAGCGTTGCGGTCATACCGGGTAATGGAACGCCATTGAATGCACAGGTTTCGGTTGGAACCTTTATCGCAATCGCCACTCTGTTCTCATTAACATCGGGTGTCGTGATGTTCGACAAAATTAGATCGCGTCTTGAGCAATCCCATATTAACTACCGACATTTCTCGGTGGCACTTATCCTGGCCGTTACTCTTATTTACAGCGCAACATCACTCTCATGGCTGGTATCTGCAGGATCAGATTCACCACTGCGCACGGGGGAGAAGAGCGTTCTACCCGCCTACCTAGCAATCGAGAAGAGCGCTAAATCTCTAGTACTTCGCCCCTACACCAGAAGTGGTGAGCAAACTCTTTCCTATTACATTTCCAGAGGAAGAGACATCAGACTTGGTGAAGTAGATGTAGCACCAGCGGACACAGAAGTAATTTCCCGTGCTGTTGAAGGTTTGATTGATAACACTGGTGTGAGTTCGAGCAAAGTATTAGCAACTTATGGAATCAAATACGTGTATCTGAAGAATCCAATTATTGATGAAGTAGTTCAAACAATTGATGGTTTAGGTGGCTTCGTGAGAACTTCTGCGACTAAAGCTGGAATTGTCTGGAAGGTGAGTGACCCAACCGGACGCATCATTCTCACCGACTATGCCGGAGAAGTTTCAATTATCGAAGGAACGGGAATCAGCGCCATTGTGCCGCGTCCCGGAACAATCACACTGACTGAAAGTTTTAGTAAAGGGTGGAGAATTTATCAAGATGGATTCACCGCAGCTCGCATCGAAGATCGCGATGGTCTACCTACTTTTGAAATCACCAACGCAGGAGAAGTAACCATCTTCCATGATGGAACTCAGCGAAGGGCCTGGATCTCCTTCTTCATGATTGTGCTGGTCACTGTCATTGTTCTTGCTCTGCCTTCTGGCCGCCGCAAGAGTGAAATATCAGAGAAGGAGTTGGCATGAAAAGTAACCGTGGCTTCCTTCTTCTTCTAGTAACAGTCTCAATTTTAGCGGTGAGTAATTTGCTTAACTTCACCGTCTCAACATCTCGATTTAACCAGGCATACCCTTCTGTTATTTGCCCGCCTAATACGCCAGGTTTAAGCACAGCAATCTCTTTAACGAGTGCCAAGACCCAGATTAGAAAAACTGGCACATCTGCCCTGAACACTCGTGAGGTGGGAATTCGCCGTTATGCAATCACTTCACAATCTGCGGTCATTGATGCCGGTGCAATTACCCCTGTTGTGTGGCAAGTGCGAACAGGTGTGTGGGCTGGTGCATCTGCCTGCCAGGCCCCAATAACTTCACGATGGTTTGTGGGCGCTACTGCAGATATCACTTCCAAAGGTTCGCTGAATTTAGTAAATAGCGGGCTAGGCAAAGCACTTGTTCAAGTTACTGTCTTTAGTGAGAACGGCGCCCTGACTCCCAGAGATTTAGTTGTTCAGGCAAATTCATATAAGCAAATCTCACTGCCATCTTTGGCGCCAGGTTCAAAATCAATTGCTATCCATATTGAAGCAAAGTCTGGTCGCGTTAATGGTTTTCTTGTCGATGAACGCGGCAAGGGGCTCCGATCGCTGGGTGGAGATATTGTTAATTCAACTGATGATCCTGGCAAGAAGTTGCAGATCCCAGCCATCCCTCAACAAGTGAAGAAGAAAACCCCGACCCCACACACATTGCGCTTATTGGTTCCAGGAGAAGTGGATGCGCGTATCAGCGCTGAGATTCGCTCTACCGACGGAACCTTCTCTCCAGTTGGGATAAATGGCAGGGTGATTGCACACAAGAAAGTTGTTGAGATTCCTATGAATATCTTGATGACTTCTGGAAAATTTGCGCTACATATCTCATCCGATCAACCAATTCTTGGATCTGTATTTTCACCGACGCTATCGCAAGGCAAGAGTGATTTCGTATGGAGTACTGCGGTTCCGGACTTGCAAGAGTTCACCTTGGCTACCACCGGACTAGCTCCCACTTTGGTTTTCACGGGCAGTGAAATCGAAGTCAGGCTCACAGTGACGCAGGCCAACGGCAACTCGAGAACAGTCGATGTCAAAGGCACTGACATAGCAACCTACGTACTATCTGACTCTGCTCGGTCCGTCAGGTTTTCGGCAATTTCACGCGGAACATCTGGCGCCGCTCTGATTTCATCGAAGAGTGGATATGGATATGTTCCATTGACTCCGGGGAGTGTGCTGACGAAATCTTCAATTCCGGATTCAAATATCCGTGTGTTAAATCCCTAACTTTTATAGCTACACCGATAGCCTTATACACATGAGTTCTTCGGTACGTTCTGGGCGCAGTTGCTCTCGTGTGAGCTGCACTTCTTCAGCATCGATGACCCTCACCTATATTTACTCTGAATCCACCGCAGTTCTTGGACCACTAGCAACTTTTTCTGAACCTCATTCATATGATCTCTGCGATAAGCATTCTGCGCGACTTACCGTTCCTCAAGGATGGAATGTCATGAGACAAGAAGTAGATGAGAATCAGAGTGGGCCAAGTGAAGACGATCTGATGGCCATTGCTGATGCTGTCCGCGAGGTAGCTATGAATTCTCACGCCACCACAACTGATGTCTCAACAGCTACTTCACAATCAAGCGTGGGCAGACGCGGGCATTTGCGCGCAGTGCCTTCCTAATTTCACTTCTGCATACTTAATTCTTTACGATACATTCATGAGCGCATCCATATTTAAGGCCTATGACATCCGTGGGCTAGTCGATGAAGAGCTCACACCAGATTTTGCATTCGCCACCGGCGTTGCTTTTGCTCGCTTCTTAGAAATCGAGCGCGAGCCAGGAACGGTTGTCATCGGTGAAGATATGCGGCCATCCTCACCCACCCTGGCAACTGCATTTTCAGCAGGTGTTACTTCTCAAGGTCTAGATGTCATTCGTATCGGACTTGCCTCAACAGATATGTTGTATTTTGCTGCTGGAAAGCTAAATCTGCCAGGTGCGATGTTTACTGCAAGCCACAATCCTGCGGCATATAACGGAATAAAACTCTGTTTCAGTGGCGCTCGACCTATAGGTAAAGAATCAGGCCTGCTCACAATTGAACACTTCGTCCATGAAGGAACTCCGATGGCGATGCGCAATCTTGGGGTGGAGAAATCGCGAAATATGCTGGAAGAGTACGTGGATCATTTACTGACCTTGGTTGATGTTTCACAGATTCGCCCTTTAAAAATTGTTATTGATGCAGGTAACGGCATGGGTGGATACACAGCTCCCGCAGTCTTTAAGAGACTTAGCGCAGAAGTAATTGAACTCTTCTTTGATTTAGATGGCACTTTCCCTAATCACGAAGCCAACCCAATTGACCCAAAGAATCTCGTTGATCTTCAGAAGGCTGTCAAGAAACATGGTGCCGATATCGGGCTCGCATTCGATGGAGATGCCGATCGCTGTTTCCTTGTTGATGAAAAGGGAGCGCTGGTGAATCCATCGGCGCTCACAGCTCTCATCGCATCACGCGAGCTAGCCAAGCACCCTGGCTCAAATATTATTTATAACCTGATCTCTTCGCGCGCCGTGAAAGAAGTTGTGGAAGAAAATGGCGGAACAGCGGTTCGCTCGCGCGTAGGACATTCATATATTAAAAAACTTATGGCAGAAACAGATGCTGCATTCGGGGGAGAACACTCCGGACATTTCTACTTTAGAGATTTTTGGAAAGCCGATTCAGGAATGCTGGCAGCTCTTCATGCAATCGCAGCGCTTGGTGAGAGCAAGAAATCTCTATCAACAATCCTGCACCCATTTAATAGATATCACTCAAGTGGAGAGATTAATTCCACCGTCTCTGATTCATCTGCCTCGATGGAAACTATCCAGCAGAAGTTTAAAGCAGATGGTGATGTAGAGATAGATCATCTTGATGGCCTGACTGTCAGCGCCAAGGACTGGTGGTTTAATCTTCGGGCCTCCAATACTGAGCCACTCCTTCGACTCAACGTCGAGGCTTCTACCGAAGGGCTGATGGTGAAGGTTCGCGATGAAGTACTTAAGGCGATACGAAGCTAAGTCTGTTTCACCAAATTTCCCAGAGTCCACTAAACTAACGCCCTAGCCGACTAGCACAGTAGAGCCCTACGCCGAAGGTCAAGCGAAAAAGACAATCCTCATAAATTTAGAGGAACTACCTAGGGAGATATATTTTCATGACACAAGTAACGACAATTCCGAAGCACGATATCGCAGACGCATCACTTGCCGCCGAGGGGCGCAAGCGCATTGAATGGGCAGAGCGCAACATGCCAGTCCTTGCACAAATTCGTGAACGATTTGAAAAGTCACAACCATTTACCGGTGTACGAATCGCAGCATGTATGCACGTCACAACTGAGACCGCTAACTTGATGCGAGTTCTTAAAGCTGGCGGCGCTGAAATCGCTCTATGTGCATCTAACCCATTATCGACGCAAGATGACACAGCTGCGGCACTTGTCCATGAATATGGAATTTCTGTATTTGCACGCAATGCAGTTGATCGCGACGGGTATTACTCACACATCAACGCTGCACTTGACATCGAACCACATCAAGTTTTCGATGATGGTTGCGACCTTGTCAACACTCTGCACACAACTCGCAAGGAACTCTTGCCAAATATCGCTGGCGGTTGCGAAGAGACCACTACTGGAGTTATTCGCCTTAACCAGATGGCTAAAGATGGCGCATTGACATTTCCTATGATTGCTGTCAATGACACCGACACAAAGCATATGTTCGATAATCGCTATGGAACAGGTCAATCAACTCTGGACGCAGTCTTCCGTGCCACTAACTTCCTACTTGCAGGAAGCGTTGTCGTAGTTGCAGGATTTGGATATTGCGGAAAAGGTGTTGCAGAGCGTGCAAAGGGCATGGGTGCAGATGTAATTGTGACAGAAATTGATCCAACTAAGGCACTCGATGCCATGATGCAAGGTTTCCGCGTTATGCCGATGTTAGATGCGGCAAAGGTTGGAGATGTATTTATTACAGTCACCGGCAACCGCGATGTATTGCGCGATGAACACTTCGCAGCAATGAAAGATGGCGCAATCATGGCCAACTCAGGTCACTTTGATATCGAAATCGATGTTGCATGGCTAGAGCAGAATTCAACAAAAAAGAATGCCAAGATGCGTCACCAGACTGATGAATACGTCATGAAAGATGGTCGCCGCTTACTTCTTCTAGCGGAAGGTCGCCTAGTAAACCTCGGTGCAGCAGAAGGTCACCCAGCTTCAGTAATGGATATGTCATTCTCTGATCAGGCCCTGACTGCTGAATACCTAGTTAAGGAAGCAAAGAATCTTCCTGCCGGAGTCCATGAGGTTCCAACATATATCGATAAGGAAGTTGCGTCACTGAAACTCATTTCAATGGGCGGACGTATCGATGTACTTACACCAGCTCAAGATATGTACCTTAATTCTTGGGAGCACGGTTCATAAATGATTGTTGATATTGCATGACACTCATTATGGTCGTCGATGACGACCAAGATCTTGCCGAAATGCTTGGAATTGTTCTGACAAGTTCAGGCTTCGACGTAGATATGGTGAGTAGAGGAGATGAGGCGCTGGAGGTATTTAGAAATAATCCTCCAGACCTCGTCTTGCTCGATGTCATGTTGCCAGGAATAGATGGCATAGAGGTCTGTCGCTTAATTAGAAAAGAGTCGATGGTTCCAATTGTGATGCTCAGTGCTAAAGGTGAGACCCAGGATGTTGTTCGAGGTCTTGAAGCAGGCGCTGATGACTACATGCAGAAGCCATTTAGAGATAAAGCTGAATTGATTGCACGTATTCGCACTCGTTTGCGTCGCACAAATTCTGATGTCACTGGCCTACTTTCAATCGGGGACATCACTATTGATGTGACAGCCCATGAAGTTCGTCGCGGTGCAACACTTATTCAATTAACTCGTCTTGAATTTGATTTACTTGTAGCGCTAGCAAAAGATCCAGGTCGGGTATTTACACGCGACGCACTCTTAAGTGAAGTCTGGGGCTACCGCCAAACAACTGACACACGATTAGTCAATGTGCATGTGCAGCGACTTCGTTCTAAGGTTGAACACGATGCAGATCGTCCAGAAATTATTATGACGGTTCGTGGAGTGGGCTATAAGGCGGGCGGAGCCGCTTAACATGAACCGTTTACGACGGTCACTCAAACATTCGCTGGCAACACGAGTGATTCTCTCAACTCTGTTGCTTTCACTCACCGTGGTCTGGCTTACAGGCTCTGCACTGTATTCACGTCTTGCAGATGGAATTCTGGCTACTAGCCTGAACTCTTCTCTGGCCGAAGCTCGCTACACATTTTTTAATGCTGAATACCAAGTCCTTGCATCGCGCTCGATGACAGTTGATGGCCGTAAAAACGCTCTTGCCGAATTCGTCGTGAGTACTTCCACGCAAGGAATTAACGAGGAGAGACGAGAAGTAATCTTCGTGAAGTCTCCTGGTACTTCTAGGACTACTAATTCTTATGAGACTACCAATTCTTATGAGATGTCTTCAAATGTCATTAAGAATTCATCAATTCCTAAAGAGCTCCGTGCACAAATTCAAAAGAATTCAAAACTTCATTACGCATACGCTCCTGCGCGATATAACAACGGAGAGAAAATTGACTCTCTCTTTGTAGGTCAGAGAATCATTATTCCAACCGGGGGGCGTTACGAAGTTTACATCGTCTTCTCCCTTAAGAATCAGACCGCAACAGTAGATCTCATCTTGAACTCACTGCTCATCACAGGAGTTGCGCTGATTTTTCTCATTGGACTTATTACCTGGCTGGTAGTGCGACAAGTGGTGCGACCGGTGCGTGAAGCGGCACGTATTGCTAATCAGTTTACCCAGGGAGATTTCACGCAGCGCATGAAAGTTGTTTCAACGGATGAGATGGCAACTCTGGCAATTTCTTATAATGAAATGGCGCTCTCAATTGAAGAGCAAATCACTCGCCTGGAACATCTCTCGCGTGTCCAGCAACGTTTTGTTTCTGATGTGACTCACGAGCTTCGAACTCCTTTAACCACGCTGCGCATGGCATCAGAGGTAATCCACACCCAGCGCAACTCATTTGATCCACTCGTGGCGCGAAGTTCGGAGCTTTTGGTTGCACAGCTAGATAGATTTGAGCGTTTACTCGAAGATCTTCTTGAGGTAAGTCGTTTTGATGCCGAGGTGGCTGTTCTGGAACCTGTTGATTTTGATGTCATTGGCCTGATTAACCGATGTGCCGAAGATTTCGATATGGGTGGCACTGTGCCAACACGTGACATACAGCTAGAAGCAGATGATGAGTCTGTCACTATCAACGCTGATATCCGCAGAGTTGAGCGCATCATGCGAAATCTTCTCTCCAATGCACTCGATCACGCTGAAGGAAAGAAAATTCTCGTGAGCGTCGTTGCTACCGATACCGAGGTTGGTATTGGCGTTCGAGATTACGGCTCAGGACTTGATGAATCGGCCCTCACTCGCGTCTTTGATCGTTTCTGGAGAGAAGACCCATCACGTGCACGCGTCAGAGGTGGAACCGGTCTAGGGCTTTCCATCGCACTTGAGGATGCTCGTCTTCACAATGGTGAATTAGATGCATGGGGACGCCCAAACCAAGGAGCTCACTTTGTTCTCACCTTGCCTCGTAAGGCTGGCGAATTAATTAATTCAAGACCCATTAAGGCCACACCAAAAGATTTCCACCAAGAGGCTTTTTATCAATAATCGCTAGCCTTCACTGCAGCATGATGGCTAGATGAATCTGCTCAGATCATTTGAAGAGCTAATTTTCCCAGTTCGTTGTTTAGGGTGTGGCGCCCTAGGTTTAGAAATCTGTTCACAATGCAGAAGATTCTGGCAGCCGAGAATTTACAGATCTCACTCCCGCCGAAAACCATATTTCCCCATCTACTCATCAATTCCTTATTCACCGATTGCCGGGAAAGTTTTATTAGCTGCAAAAGAACATGGAATACACCGAGCAGATGAGTTAATGGTGAGTGCACTTTCTCACTCACTGTCCTTCTGTTTACAAGAGCAAGGAATTGGATTTCTCGTACCAATTCCTTCGAGAAAATCTGTTGCCCGATTGCGAGGAAGACAATTCATCAGCGATTTAACCCAGGAAATTGGTAGCGATGCACGGCTGTCTACTTCTGAAATTTTGACTCACACCCGGGCGGTCAAGGATCAATCAAAGCTCGATGCGAAAGAAAGAGTAGAAAATTTAGAAGGGGCACTGACTTCACTGCGATTTCGAAGTGGAAAGGCAATCATTGTCGATGACCTCGTCACAACGGGGGTGACTCTGCAGGAGGCTGCCCGTGCATTGCGTGCTGCAGGCATTGAGGTCTCGGCTGCGATTACAGCTTGTGTGGCAGAACCTCTACGATAAGGGGGCTCGAATAGGGCGCCCGTTGCACGCAATGGGGATCGGCAAGTGGAAGGTAGATAGATGGCATCAATTCTCGACCGCATCATGCGAGCCGGCGAAGGAAAAATTCTTCGCGACTTAAGCAAGGTCGTCGAAAAGGTCAACGCCTTCGAAAGTTCAATCTCTGCCCTATCTGATGAACAACTGCGCGCTAAGACTGAAGAGTTTAAGAAGCGCCTGACGCAGGGTGAAACACTTGATGATCTACTTCCCGAGGCTTTTGCAGTTGTTCGCGAAGCTGCAAAGCGCACACTTGGACAGCGTCACTATGACGTTCAGCTCATGGGTGGTGCCGCACTACACCGTGGAAATATCGCAGAAATGCGCACCGGTGAAGGTAAGACTCTTGTTGCAACACTTCCTTCTTATCTCAATGCCCTAGCAGGACGCGGAGTTCACGTTGTTACAGTCAATGATTATTTGGCTGAGCGCGACAGCGAATGGATGGGTCGTGTTCACCGATTCCTTGGCCTAAGCGTTGGTGTCATTCTCAACAGCATGACCTCTGCCGAACGTCGCGCTGCATACTCTTCTGATATTACTTACGGCACAAATAATGAATTTGGTTTCGATTATCTTCGCGACAATATGGCGTGGTCACTCGAAGACTGTGTTCAGCGCGATCACTTCTTCGCAGTTGTCGATGAAGTTGACTCCATCCTTATCGATGAAGCTCGTACGCCGCTGATCATTAGCGGCCCGGCAGATAAGGCAACGAAGTGGTACGTCGAGTTTGCAAATATTGCCACCAAACTACAACGCGATACCCACTATGAAGTTGATGAGAAGAAGAAGACCGTTGGAATCCTCGAAGACGGAGTCAGCAAGGTTGAAGAGCTGCTTGGTATTGAGAATCTATATGAAGCAGCTAATACAACTCTGATTGGCTATCTCAATAACTCAGTCCGTGCGAAAGAACTCTTTAAGCGCGATAAAGATTATGTAGTCATGAATGGCGAACTGCTTATTGTCGATGAGCACACCGGCCGCATGCTTGCAGGTCGTCGTTATAGCGAAGGTCTCCATCAAGCTCTGGAAGCAAAAGAGCGCATCGAAATTAAAGATGAGAATCAAACTCTTGCCACAATTACCCTTCAAAATTACTTCCGACTCTACGAAACCATTTCTGGTATGACTGGAACTGCAACAACTGAAGCTTCGGAATTTCACCAAATTTACAAGTTGGGTGTCGTTCCAATCCCAACGAATCGCCCAATGCAACGTTTGGATGAAGCAGATCTGGTTTATAAGTCTGAAGTAGGAAAGTTTGCCTCTGTTACTCGCGACATTGCTGAACGTCATCGCAAAGGTCAACCTGTATTGGTTGGAACTGTCAGCGTTGAAAAATCAGAAGAACTTTCAGCATTCCTGAAAAAAGCGGGCGTCCCTCACGAAGTTCTTAATGCTAAGCACCACGAGCGTGAAGCAACGATTATTGCTCGCGCTGGAACAAAAGGGGCCGTCACAGTTGCCACAAATATGGCAGGTCGAGGTACCGACATCATGCTGGGTGGAAACCCAGAGTTCATGGCTGACTTTGAATTACAGCGCAAGGGAATTTCACCGGTAGATAACGCAACCGAATACGAAGCTGCATGGCCGGCAGAGATTGCCAAGCAAAAAGCTGCAATCGCCAAGGAGCACGAAGAAGTTGTTGCACTCGGTGGGCTCTATGTTCTTGGAACTGAGCGCCATGAGTCAAGGCGTATCGATAATCAGCTCCGTGGACGATCAGGACGACAAGGTGATCCTGGAGAGTCTCGTTTCTATCTCTCGCTACAAGATGATTTGATGCGCAGATTTAACTCAGGAATAGTTGAACGTGTACTTGGTGCAGCTGGCCTGCCTGAAGATGAACCGATTGAATCAAAGATGGTCTCTAATGCAATTCGCTCAGCCCAGACACAGGTGGAAGCTCAGAACTTTGAAATCCGTAAGAATGTTCTCAAATATGACGATGTGATGAATCGCCAGCGCGAAGTAATTTATGCAGAACGCCGCTTAGTACTTGAAGGCAAAGATATTGGAAGCCAAGTAGGCGATTTCATGGCCGACACTCTCAGCGCATA
>Ga0209298_10002352_pt1 | contig 11794 bp, 10 predicted proteins | sample S_140806_EF_Meta_FD_187325 | JGI IMG/M metagenome (GOLD analysis project Ga0209298, IMG submission 187325) | Freshwater microbial communities from Lake Simoncouche, Canada to study carbon cycling - S_140806_EF_MetaG (SPAdes) (version 2) | ecosystem: Environmental > Aquatic > Freshwater > Lake ...
ACCTTGCTTAATTTTAATATCTAGATATTGATCGGTAAGAGTTGTAACAAAATCTGCACCCCATTCGATTACAAATACACTGCTGGGTAGGTAGCTTTCAAAATCTAAATCAGTAAAACTTTCAATATCAGAATCTAATAACCGATATGCATCTGCATGAATAAAATTCGGCTTACCTTTATAAACCCGGCTGATCACAAATGTTGGAGAGGTAACATTTTCAATACCAAATGCGGATGCAATACCTTGGGTTAATACAGTTTTTCCGGCACCTAAATCCCCAGTTAAAACTAAGACATCACCACTTTTTAGTTTCCCACCAATTTTGACTCCTAGTTCGTGCATTTGGGCAACTGAGTTGATCAAGATTTCCATAGTGGTGATTAGTTTATAGATAAAGAAAGGGCCCCAGTTTCCTGGAGCCCTTTCAACTAGATATCTAGCGGATTCGCATTACTTATTGACGATACTTAAACAATGGAGCGCGGTAGTTAGGATCAACAAACAAGTTTGAATCATTCTTGATTGCTGCACTAACTGTCTTTGCAGTTGGAGCCTTGCCAGACTTGGCAGAGGCAGCCAGCAACTTAGCAACAGCCATGTATTGACTTGTTGTGAAGTTACAATGTCCAACACCATTTACCGCAACAGTCCTCTTATTAGGAGCTTGTCCAGTGAAGGTTGTGTACTCATCTGGTGGTTTATTCCAAATGTTTACAAGCAAGCCTTTAGTGCTATCGCCGTTACTTACTGAGCTCGCATACTGATCCACCAAGTACTGGGTAGCACCTGGAGGGGTAATGTGATCTGCAAGTGCGGTTATGGTCACTGTTGGAACAGTAATTTTTCCTTGAAGCTGATACAACTGGTTGTGTTTTGCTAATGCACCTGGATCTGCCTTAACACGAGGAGCGCCTGGATTTAGCTTATTCAAAAAAGCACCAAATCCTGCAAGTCCTTTTGACGCACCAGATAGAGCAGAGGTAAAGATTTCTGCATCTGCACCTAAGCGAGCTACATAATCAGTATTGGTATTGTCATAGAAGCGACCACCAGCACGAACCTCTAGATCATAATTTGCAATGAAACCCAGAACTGCAGCTTCAGAACCATTTTCTAGAACCGCTAATACTGGACTCAACAGACCACCAAAAGCTGTCTCGAGTGGGCCAACAGGTCCACTTGAGCTGTCAAATGATTTAGATTGAGTTGAGATGCCTGACATCAAACCAATCATCAACAGAGCACTTCGGCTAGGTAAACCAGCAGAAATTAATGCAGTTGCTGAAGTTGCTGTAGTTGGCCAGCCAGGAGTCAATGGGTTAACAGTGAATTCATTAGACAGGAAGGTAAAAATTGCAACAGCTTTACCAATATCTGTCTGTAGTTCCTTTAATCCCTCTGCTCCAGATGAGTATCCAGAACCCTTGATTGTTGGATCAAAAAACGTTTTTAATCCCCAAATGAAATCAAGGAATCCAGTTAGCTCTGCGCTTGCTGATTCAGCTAGGCAAAGTGGCCCGACTGCATCTGCGATTCCTGGATATTGTTCAGCAAGTGCTTGCGTTGAAAGTGCTCCAAGTGACTGTCCCCAAGCAACAACTTTGTCGATAGCCGGGAATTGCATACGAGCAGCTAAATTAACATTAAGTGTTGCATACACTTGTTCAGTTTGATTCCAGCCTTGAACTTCAACTCCAGCTCCTGCTAGTGCAAACCCTTGAGCCAGAAGTTGTTCGCCAACCTCAGTAGAAGGAGCAATATCAGGCGCGTCGTTATAAGTTAAACCAAGTGCAGGTAACGCAAACGGATATCTAATTCCGTGTGAGTAAAGCATCATCGTTCCATTGAACTTAGCAGGCATTCTAATTTCATACTTAGAACCGCGGTCATCAGTACCTGTACATTTTTGGAAAGAAACAACTTTGCCTTTTACGGTTAATTTGTCCTTTACACATGTTGTCGCAGCAGATGCAGAGCTTGGAATAGCTACTGCAAAAACTGAAACTAGCGCAGCCGTTGTAATAGCAACAAGGCTCTTTTTAAGGGTTGAAGTTTTCATTAGTTTGTTGGTATCCCGTTCTTTGGAATTGGCTTACGTGTGTAAGTCGATAGAACTGGTGCAGTAGCAGTGGCTGAGTCTGTTGTGTACAAAGTTACTTTGCCACCAACAGGCTTTAGCTCGCCCGTTGCATTCAGTTGTCCGAACCAGTATCCGTTGTAACCCACACGGCTTGTTGCAGAGTAGTTAAGAGGAGCAAGACCTGCGCTAGCAAATGTTGATCCCTTATCTTCAATAGCTTTCATTAATCCAGCGCGAGTTAAATTCTTGCCAGCTGCGCGCAAAGCTTGAACTGTCAGCATTGCTGAGTTCATTGCTTGCAGTACAATGTTGTCAAAAGTTACGCCCTTGTTGTATTTCTCATTAATCTTCATAAATTGAGAAACATACTGATCAGTGGTGTCTTTTGCGTCTGGGAAGAAGCTAGCAGCATAAATACCATCTATTGTCGCTGCCTTAACACCGAGCGCTAGCAAAGTATTTGCATCTCCACCAACTGATCCTGCAATCCATGTAAATTTTGATGTTAGAGAAAGCTTTTCAGCAGCCTTTAAAATCAAAGCTGTTGAATCAGTAGTTCCCATAAGTACCATCACTGGCTTTGCATAAGACGGAACAGCGGCATTGATTTTTGCAAGTGCTCCTTCAGCTAATGCAGCAGAAAGCGAGCCTGCAGGGTAAAGGATTGGAGTATCTGAGAACTTGTGTCCAGCCAACGCAAATCCCTTAACGCCATCCTTACCAAACTCATCATCTTGAGCGATCAAGAATGATGGCATTGGCTTAAGTGTTGGTGTATCAGCGATTAACTTAGAGATAATTTTTGCTTCCATTGCATAGCTTGGAAGGACCAAGAATGTTGTTGGGTATTTAGTTTTGTCATCAAAACCGCTAAATCCAGTGTTAACAAATAGATCAGGGACATTGTTTTTAGCTAATTGAGCTGCAACATATGCCTTTGTGTGAGTTGCTGTACCAAGCGCGCCAACGATTGCAAATACCTTGTCAGAAAGAACTAGATTTCTGGTTTGGGTTGCTGCTTGTTGTGGCAAGTACTTGTCATCACGGGAAACCAAAGTAATTTTTCGACCATTTACACCACCATTAGCGTTGATGTAGTCAAAGTACGCCTTCATGGCGCCAGGCAGTTTTCCGTAGGACAATGCCACGGTGCCAGTCTTAGGTGATGTGATGCCTAGCTTGATTTCTGTGGCGGTAACGCCAGGATCGGCAGCATTGGCTGGAACTGTGCTTAACAGCATCGCTCCGGCAACAACTACAGTTGAAACGAACGAGATTCGTTTCATACGAGTATTTCTGATCATTTATTTCCTTCCGTATGGTTATCTTGCTTATTACAGGTTAATGCTTCTTCTTATGTAGCAGGTGTCCCGGTCCATTTGGTGTAAATACAACTGCCAAGATCAGCAGTGCACTCACCAAGAAACCAGGCAAGGCTACGGTGAATCCTTCCGAACCTCCTATGCGTGATACTACCGATTCGGCGATTTCGGGTATAGCCACCAAGATCAGTCCCCCTAGCATCACACCTTTTAGGTTGTACACGCCAGTAACAACCGCGCCTGTTAGCAGGGAAAATGAGAGGCTAAGCGGAAAAGCACTCGGCGAGACCCCACTTATCAGCATTACCAGCAATCCCCCAGCCAATCCTGCGACCCCAGCACTTAGTGCAAATGCCATCACCTTTAATCTGCCAACATTGATTCCAGAAAGAGATGCTGCGACAGAATTATCACGTAGTGCTCTAAAAATACGGCCATACCTTGAAGCTAAAACATTGGAAATAAGCCAAATCATAATTAATGCAGCAAGTGCGCAAATCCAGAAAAACCATTTGTATTGAGAAAACTCTTCACCAAATCTCGCAGGTGGCAAACCAATATCAAATGCAACACCTTGCTCACCACCCAAAATTGCAAATTGATTTGCAATAGTTGGAAGTGACACCGCTAAAGCTAGAGTTGTTCCGGCAAGGTATGGTCCACTTAATCTTGCAACCCCAAAACCTAGTATCAATCCAAAAAGACCTGTGACAAATGCAGCCACAACTAAAGCAATTTCAGGAGATAATCCAAGATTATTAGTACTTAAAGCAGCAGCGTATGCACCAACTGCCATCAAAGCACTATGTCCTAATGATAATTGACCCGAATATCCAGTCAATAAAATAATTGAGGCAATAGCAAGTGCGTAGGTTGCAACCAAGGCTCCTTGAGAAAGTGCTAAATCATCAACTCGATCACCGATAATTAAAAGTGCCCAACCAATGGCAATAAAAATCAAGCCTCTTTTTCTGACTGAAGTATTTTTCATATCAATCTTTTCTCCCCTTGCTTGAAGAGAAAACTCCATTTGGTTTAACCAGCAATACGGTAATCAGTAATGCAAAGGCTGTTAGGAAAACTAGTTTGTAACTTATGTAGGAGGTGGCAAAGTTAACTGCAAAACCTAGAATCATGGCACCTGCTACTGCACCAAATAAACTATCTAGGCCACCAATTACTGCTGCAATAAAACCAAATACTAATAAAACATCCATGGCATTTGGATGTAAATAAGAACCTGGCACATACAACATTCCTGCTAATCCACCGGCAGCTCCTGCAATTGCCCAACCAAGTGTGCGAACTGCATCAACTCTGATTCCGGATAACCGAGCAATCTCAGGTGAAAATGCTGAAGCACGGAGTGCTAAACCCACATTAGTTTTTTGGAATAAAAGCGTTAGCAACAACATTGCAATAGTGACTGCCACAAGCACCATTAGATTAAATGGGCTAAAGGCAACCACAGTTCCAAATAAGTTATAGCCATCTGTTGAAACCGGAGCTTCTATTGAAACATAAGTAAAGCCCCAGATAAATCCAATAATGGCTTGAATCAAACCAAGTAATCCTAAAGTTGCAACAACTGGTGCAATCATCACAATTGGACCACTTTTAACGCGCTTGAATATTGGTCGCATAAAGAATCTATCAATTATTGCGCCAACTACTGCGCCACTTATTACCGCTGCAATTAATCCAATCCAATATGAACCACTTCTAACCGTTACCTCATACCCAATAAAGGTTGTAAGGACTGCTTGGCCTGCTTGCGCAAAATTAACTACTCGAGTTGATCGCCATACCAAAACTAATGAGATAGACATCAAGGCATAAATAGCACCTGATGAAAGTGACGTTAATACTGCGGTAACAAATTGGTTCATATTAAAATCCCAAATAAGCTGATCGAACGACTGGGTCATTCAATAAATTTGCCGCAGAATCTACTGCCACAACCGAACCTAAATTTAGAACTACGCCCTCATCTGCAATCTTTAGAGCACCAACTGCATTTTGCTCAACTAATACAACTGTTAAATCCATTTTTTTAACAAAAGACTTAATTGTTTGAAAAATCTGCTCAATAATTAATGGCGCAAGCCCTAATGATGGCTCATCTAATAAAAGTAGTTTTGGCCTTGCAATTAATGCTCTGCCAATTGCCAACATCTGGCGCTCACCACCGGAGAGTGAACCTGAAATCTGGCCAAGCCTCTGACCAAGTATTGGAAAAATCTCAATTACTTCTTCCGTTGCCTTTGCAACATCCTTCTTATCTTTTCGCCAAAGCCCAGAAAGCGCCAAGTTGTCTTTAACAGTTAACTCTGAAATTACAGATTTTCCATCTGAAACATGCATGATGCCAGACCTAGCTAAATCTTCAGGTCGCACACAAAGTATTGATTTGCCATTCCAAGTTGCACTACCGGATTTACTTTCTTTAAGACCAGAGAGCGTGCGAAGTAGTGTGGTTTTACCAGCACCATTTGCGCCAATAACTGCTGCAAGTTGCCCAGCAGGAACTGTGAACGAGACATTATCAATGGCTCTAATTGCGCCATGATCAATTGTTAAATTCTCAACAACAAGGCTCAATTGTTTACCCCTAAATACGCGGCAATAACCGCTGGGTCTCTTCTAACATTTTCAATATCACCGGATGCGATTACCTCGCCAAAGTTAAGAACGTAGAGCCGATCACAGACTGACATCACAACATCCATATGGTGCTCAACCAAAATAACTGAGCATTGAGTTGAAAGATTATGGATTAATGAGTTCATCCACTCGATATCTTGGGCACCCAGGCCGCCCGCTGGTTCATCTAATAAAAGAATCTTTGGCTCTGAAACTAAAGCTCTAGCAATAGCAACTCGTTTTGTAACTGGATAAGACAGTGAATCTGCGCGCTGATCTGCAATACCGGAGGCATAAACTCGCTCTAGTGCGGTCATTGCTCGTGCTTTAAGTTTTGCTTCATCTCTACCATTTAAACCTAACGCCGATGAGATCAAGCCAGCCTTAGCACTTTTGCTATCACCAATCATGACATTCTCAAGCACTGTTAACTCTGGAAATAAACCAACACCTTGTAAGGTGCGAGAAATACCAAGATTTACTAATTCATAAGGTTTTGGCCATTTATGTGACTTGCCATTTATTTCAAGATTTCCAGCTTCAACATCTACTAAGCCTGAGAGTGCGTTAAATAATGTGGTCTTACCCGCACCATTTGGTCCAATTAATCCAACAACCTCATTGGCATGCAGATCTAGGTTGATATTAGATAACGCTTTTAAACCACCAAATGAAACGGATAAAGATTTAATCGAAAGCAGATTAGCGTTACTCACGAGGGTAGATTCTAGGCACACGTGAGCCGATTCGGGTAACTATCTCATAATTTATGGTGCCAGAAGCCTTTGCCCACTCATCTGCGGAGTATTCACCACTACTGCCATCACCGAAGACAATCACCTCATCCCCAGTTTTTGCTAAGGAGTTAATTCCAAGATCTACTACAAATTGATCCATCGAAACTCGACCAATTAGTGGTGCACGCAGTCCAGCTACAAACACACCAGCTAAATTATTTGCATTCCGTGGAATTCCATCTGCATAACCAAGGGTTACCACACCAAGTTTGGTATCACTCTTTGTAGTAGCAGTACCACCATAGCCAACACTGACACCTGCTTTAACTGTTTTGACTAAATGTAGCTTTGCCGTTAATTTCATAGCTGGCTTTAACTTAAGTGATTTAGAATCACCTAAATTATTTACATCAGGACTTAAACCATATAAGCCAATTCCCCAACGGATAATATTTTTATGAGCACCTTTGTTTGTTAGCGATGCGGCAGAGTTTGCAATGTGAATAAACTCTGGGCTTATCCCAGCCGTTGCTAAACTTTTAATCCGGTCTTCAAAAGTAGCCAACTGCTCTTTATTCATTCTTTCATCTGGTTCATCTGCCCTAGCAAAGTGTGACCAAATTCCAACAACGTTGATTTCATCAGATTTTGCGGCTTTAATTAATTGATCTAGAAATATCTGCCAATCATCGCCGACCCCGCCGCGACTCATTCCGGTATCAACTTCGATATGAACTCTTGGAATCTTTTTAACAGATTTACCCGCTGTTACAACCTCATTTAATAATTCAACTGATGAAATAGATAAATCAACATCTAAATCAATTGCAGTTTTAAAATCCTCACTCAGTGGTGTTAACCAGGAGATAATCGGTATTTTGATTCCGCTTTTTCTAAGTGTAATACCTTCTTCTAATAGAGCTGTCCCAAGCCAATCAGCCCCAGCATCAACTGCTGTCTTACCAACTTGAATTAGGCCATGGCCATAAGCATCGGCTTTAACAACTGCTAAAACTTGGGCATCTGTTTTACTTTTTATTAACCTTAAATTATCCGCAACAGCTAAGAGATTAACCTCTGCACTGGCACGACTCATCCCGTTAGCCTACCTTTGATTTATGAAGGTTGGCGATCTGAGGTAATAGATCGGTCAATTGCGATAACCAATACTAGTAATGCAGATCCAATAAATATGCCCCCAAGTAAATCTGAGAACCAATGGGTATTCCGATAAAGTGAGGCTAAACAAACTCCAATTGTAATTATTGAAACAAACCAGGTAAGCCGTAATCCTTCAAATGGTTGCCTATGGGAGTAGCGAAAAATTAAGTAAGCAAGAATACCCCAAGTGAAAATTGCATTAGCTGCATGTCCGCTTGGGTATGAAAGTCCACTATCAGTAAAAACTAAATCAAAACCTGTGCTTGGTTTGGTTCTACCAAATAAAAGCTTTGAAATACCTACAATGAAATTTAGTAATAGTAACGAAAGTATTGAAAGATTAATTGGTCGCCATGACTTAAATCTTCGGCTAATGAGGACAGCAGCAACAAGTAAAAAGAAAGCAGTAACACCACGTAAACCTAAATCATCAACTAACATTACCAAGGTTGGAGTTTTACCAGGGGTAACTAATAAAAAATCTCGGTTATAAATCCATTCGTCTAATCTTCTGATCCAAGTATTTGCTATTACCTGCTGGGTTATAAATCCATAAATTACAATAAAGAGAGCTGCTAGTTTTAGCGCCGAAGTCATCTCTTTTCTTCTTTGTGCCGGCATTTTTTACTCTACTGTTACTGATTTTGCAAGATTTCTCGGCTGATCAACATCATTTCCTCTTATAACTGCCATCTCATAGGCAAAGACCTGCAGGGGAATAACCGATAATACCGGTTGAAGTAATTGATCAACTTTAGGAATTCGGATTAGATGATCTGCACCCTTAAATTCAAACTCACTAATTGCAATTACCACCGCACCTCTTGCCTTAACCTCCTGAATATTACTTTCCATCTTTTCTGCAAGAAGTGAACCTTCACTAGGCATGATTGCAATAACAGGTGTTCCTTTATCAATTAGTGCAATTGGTCCATGCTTTAACTCGCCGCCGGCAAAACCTTCAGCGTGCATATATGCCAACTCTTTCAACTTAAGTGCTCCCTCTAATGCTGTTGGATAGCCAACATTTCTGCCTAAAAATAATATAGATTCGGCTGACTTAAACTTTCTAGTTAACTCTCGAAGTGGCTCGACTGTTTCTAAAATTTGCTCAACTTTATATGGCAGTGCTGTTAGCTGTTTTGATATTTTAGATATCTCTTTTTTACTCAAACTCTCTACCTGGCGAGCAATTTCAAGGCCAATTAAATACATAGCGATTAACTGGGTAGCAAAGGCTTTTGTTGAAGCTACGGCAATCTCAGGACCGGCGTGTGTGTATAGAACCGCGTCTGATTCTCTGGCAATTGTCGAGCCATTGGTGTTACAAACTGAAAGTATAGTTGCACCCTTTGACTTGGCATATCTCATCGCCATTAAAGTATCCATGGTCTCACCTGACTGCGAGATTGGAATTACTAAGGTTTTTTTATTTAGATTTGGCTCACGATATCTATACTCCGAAGCCAGCTCAACATCTACTGGAATTTGTCCCCATTTTTCAATTGCATACTTTCCAACTAGCCCTGCGTTATAAGCAGTACCACAGGCAATAATTATAATTTTTTCAAATTTCTTGAACTTTAATTTCATTTCTAAGCCAGATAATCTGCCAATTAATGTCTCTGAGATTGCCTTAGGTTGTTCATATATTTCTTTGAGCATAAAATGCGAAAAACCACCACGCTCTGCTGCACTTGCATCCCATGAGATTTGATACTCCTTTGGTACAACAACTGCCCCACTTAGATCTGTTACTACAACCGATACTGGCGTAATTTCAACAACCTGATCTTGACCTAGCTCTAGTGCAACTTTGGTATGAGCAATAAAGGCTGCAACATCAGATGCTAGGAAATTCTCACCCTTGCCAACCCCTACTACCAATGGTGAGTTACGACGAGCGCCAACAATATGAGATGGATTATCGGAGTGGATCGCAAGCAACGTAAATGAACCTTTTAATTGTTTGCAAACTTGGCGCATGGCAGCTGCTAGATCACCATTATTTTCTTTTCTAGCATCACTTAGTAAATGCACCACTGATTCTGTATCAGTTTCTGATTTAAACTTGTGTCCCTTTTTTTCTAACTCTGCCCGAAGTTGTACATAATTTTCAATAATCCCATTATGAATTAAAGCTAACTTACCCTCATTATCTAAATGTGGGTGAGCATTTGAATCTGTAGGTCCACCATGAGTTGCCCATCTAGTATGGCCAATACCGCTAGTTGAATTTGGTGTTTTTGCTAACGCACCTTCTAGATTTTTTAACTTTCCAGCACGCTTCTCTATAAATAGTGGTTTTCCAATTTCTGTTGGAAGTGCAATCCCAGCTGAGTCATAGCCACGGTATTCAAGTCGGCGCAAGCCATCAATCACTGGAGTCAGTGCGGAGTTTTTACCGGTGTAGCCAACAATGCCGCACATTTTAAACTCCTCTTATTACTTAAGTTCTGATCTTACTAGTTGTGTTAATGAATCTGCGATCTTTTGAGCTAATTGCAAATCATTTGCTTCAACCATTACCCGTACTAGTGCTTCAGTTCCAGAGGCCCGAACCAATACCCGTCCATTTGCGCCTAACTCTTTTTCTGCCTGCGAAATAGCACTGTTTATTTTTTCAGATGAAGATAATTTCTCTTTTTTTATATTCTCAATGTTAATTAAAATTTGTGGATACTTTTTCATAGTGGTTGCAAGCTCTAAGAGAGATTTCTTTGATTTGGCTACTACCTGCATGATTTGTAGCGCAGTTAACAAACCATCACCAGTATTTGAGAATTGGCGCATAATCACATGCCCTGATTGCTCACCACCTAGGGTGTAATCATTTTCTAACATCTTCTCCAATACGTAACGATCACCAACTGCAGTTTTTTCAAATTTAATGCCTAAAGATTCCATAGATTTAATAAAGCCAAGATTGCTCATAACTGTGCCAACTACTGCCTTTTTGTTTAACTTAACTTCTTCTAGCCAATAGGTAGCTAAAATATTTAGGATGTAATCCCCATCAATTACTTCACCATTTTTTGCCACCAACAAGCACCGATCTGCATCACCATCATGGGCTATGCCAATATCTGCGCCAGCTTTTTTAACCTCGCTAATTAAATTATCTAGGTGGGTTGAACCGCAATTCTCATTAATATTCCAGCCGGTTGGTGTTGCTGAAATTGCGGTAACAGTTGCCCCAGCTCTTTGATAAACACTTGGAGCAACAGTTGATGAGGCGCCGTTAGCACAATCAACAATTACCTTAAGCCCAGTTAATTTTGTATCTATAGTTGAAAGTAAATGAGTTATATATCTTTCAGCAGCAGTTTCATCAAAGATAATTCGGCCAACATCTAAGCCAGTTGGTCTATCCCATGGCTCACCTAATCGTTTCTCTATTTGTGCCTCAACCTGATCGGCTAATTTATCCCCGCCTTTAGCAAAAAACTTAATTCCGTTATCTGGCATTGGATTATGAGATGCGCTAATCATTACGCCAAGATCGGCGCCACTTTCCTTTACTAAAAATGCAACAGCTGGGGTTGGTAATACGCCAACGCGATAAACATCAACACCTGCACTGGTAAGCCCTGCAACAACTGCTGCCTCTAAAAAATCACCAGATGCGCGGGAGTCTTGACCAACAATTGCTTTTGGGCGGTGTCCGGCAAATGTGCCGATCTCACCTAGAACATGAGCTGCAGCAATTGCTAAATCAACCGCAAGTTCAGCTGTTAGATCAACGTTAGCAACACCTCGTACACCGTCGGTGCCGAAGAGGGCCATATTAGATTTAAGCGAAGTTTGAAATTAACGCTTGCTGTATTGAGAACGCTTACGTGCCTTCT
>Ga0209298_10002353_pt1 | contig 11791 bp, 27 predicted proteins | sample S_140806_EF_Meta_FD_187325 | JGI IMG/M metagenome (GOLD analysis project Ga0209298, IMG submission 187325) | Freshwater microbial communities from Lake Simoncouche, Canada to study carbon cycling - S_140806_EF_MetaG (SPAdes) (version 2) | ecosystem: Environmental > Aquatic > Freshwater > Lake ...
CACCTTATGATGAGAATAAAGATGGTTCTCTGCAGGATTTCTTCCTCTCAAAAGGATATCCAAAGAAAGATGTAAAATGGGCTTCAGAAAATTGTAGATCATGGTATGAAGATTCATGAGAACAGCACTGCATGATCAATTGCTGGATGCCATGGTCAAACATACTTCAGATTATATCCCATGGGGCAAGGTGGAGAGATGGGCAGATGCTGATAAACATTATCCAGATTGCTCTGTGGGATGCAAATATTTTAACGCATTAGAAGGCAAGCTTGGATATGATTGGGGTGTCTGTATCAATGAAAAAAGTCATAGGTTTGGCATGTTAACCTTTGAACATCAAGCAGGAGTAGATTGTTTTGATAAAGCTTGAACTGAATCTGTGTTCCTGCATAATATAAAACTATGAATAAACACGACTTTGCATATAACCTGAGACGCATCATTGAATTGGCTCAACGCAGCACAGAGGCCATTGGCCATGAAGGAGATGATTGCAGTGTTATTAAAGTGATTGCAGAAGACATGTTGAGGCATTGCAATGAACAAGTTTAAATTTGAATGGCAATTCATGGATGGTAAATCCCCTGACAAGGTTGGCAGTGTGGAAATATGTAGGCCAACATTGACTATGCAATTTGAAGCTACTACTATTGATGAGGTTTTGAGACAAGTAGGCTATTTTCTTAAAGGATGTTCATATGAATTTGAAGGAGAAGTGGGTATTGTAGATGAATAAAGCACAAGCGCAACAAGCTCTTATGCGTATAGTGATGGAGCCTGGTATTGCTGATCAGTATACAGAAGAAGAAATAGAAAAGTTAGAAGAGTTAGCAGCAAGAAAATGAGTGTAAGTCTTATTGTTTTGGTGGGGTTGATATACCTATATGTGGCTGTGGACCAATTCCTTAAAGGCAATCCAGGCATGAGCATTTGTTATCTGAGTTATGCTGTAGCTCAAGTTGGATGGTACTGGATTGCAGTAAAATAAGTCTTGACCTATTCTCAATTTCAGCCATAATAGTAGTATGATGAATGAAACGATAGAACAAATTGATTGGAATGCATTGTATTCAGTAGGTAAGCATAGCAAGGAGTTTACCTTTGATTTATTTGACCCCTTGCTCCTAGCAGATAATCCTGCTAGTCAAAACTGGACAGCTACTGTTAGCTTCCGAGGACGTTATGGTGATAGAGCCAATGCTAAGAAGAATATCATCTTCCGTGGTGGTGTTCCTAGTCCCAAGGAACTTGACGCTAGTCATCCCTACCACATGGAGGAGCCTATGCCTAGTGTCAAGGGCGTGAATAAAGAGAATGATAAGCTGTGGCGCAAGTTCAATAAGATGGAGCTCAAGCTGGATGAGGCTTTCCTAAGTGCTTTCTTTAATGCGGCTTCTTTTGAGATTCAGAGCTTCTTGATTGAAGCAGGCTGGTATGGCCGTAAGTTTAGTATGTATGCAGGATGCAGTATGTGCAGATGTTCTCCTGGGTATAATCTCAAAAGCGCCAATGGCTTTATTAAGAATACTGCCATTGATGTGGTCTTTAAAAAGAAATGATACTTAAAGTAACTGAAAGTAGTGTTTGGAATTATGGACGTATTCCAGTCTTTAATGTGGTGAAAGAAGTTACTGCATGCAATAATTGTGGATGTCAAAAGGATGAGGTGATCAAGTCCTTTGATACTTACGAGGAGGCTGATGCTTATTGCAATAATTTAATTAGTGAAGGCAGGGCGAAAGGATAATATGTCAGCATACATCTATAAATTAATTAAACCATCGAAGAGTGTCTGGATGAAGATTCAAGTTGATAGTGATACTACAATCGTTCGTAACGTTTATCATATGAAATTCTGGTATAAACCTTATGCTGGTATGGAAGAGGATAAGAAACTTCAGAAGAAGCTCAGCAGAGAAGAAGCTAAAACTAAAGAACTTTTTAAGGATGTTGATGTGGAATACGCTATTACTACCTATGAAGGTGATATCAGTAAGCCCTTCATACATGGTGACTTCTTTGGATGCTGGCAGGTAGTAGCATGGAAGAAGCTTAAGAATATTGAAGGGGAGATTACTGATTACCCTACAGGTACTAATCGTATTCTTTTTAACGATGAAAGCTTTAGTAATGTATGGTGCAAGGCTGTGCTGGCTGATAAGGAAGATATTTATGATCATTTAACTAGCCCTGGAATGAGGGTACTAGTATGAAGAATATGAATACAATGAAGCACCTAGCCAAACGAATCGTTAACCTCTACATGACTAAAGCTCTTGTGGATAAAGATATTGCTCTACGAGACTTTGTACAGGTGTGCAATCAATCTGAAGGCGTGAAAGGGCATAAGAATCTTAACGATCACGGCAAGTTTGTTGATCGCTTTCATAATTGGTGGGTAGGGGTGGCCGATAGACCTTTATCAGATATGATGGCCCTGATGGATGACTTCTTTGAGAAAGAGAATTATATTTGGGAGGATTTATATGTGGGATCCCGTTAGTATTTTCGCTATAATGTGGAACCTCAATGCAGGCATGCCTGAAGCTCGTCTCAAGGTGAATGATGTCGTTGAAGCCAACGAAAGCCACATTATAGTTGAACATATTGCAAATTCCTCTATATTAAGAGAAGGAATTAATTATGAAAGATAATGTTGTTGATATGGTCTTGACATCGATTGTTAATAATCATAAAATTCTTGAAGCTATTAAACTGGATATAGAGCAGAGATTTCATATTAGTTTAAATTTAAGAAAACTTGAAAATCACCTGGCCTCAGTTGAGCTTGAAGCTAAAAGCGTTATTGCATCTTGAAGAGGTGGATATATCTTTTCGTAAAAGCTTTTGTAAACGATTGCTCTGTGGGCCTTGCATTAATCATTCTGGGCTTTGTTCTTGGATTAATGTATAATGTGATTTGGAATTTCTTTATAAACTTATTTCATGTTTAATTTTATCAAAAAGCTCTTCAACAAGAAGGCAGTTTATGTTGTTGGTCCCAATAATTTGAACGAGCTACTGAAGCAGTTTGATCAACCAACAAAACAAAAGACACAAGCTGATGTTATTCGAGATTATCAAGTAAAAGAAACCATGGCCGCACTAGAAGTTGATATGCTTAAAATGGACCCGTCTCTAATTTATCGTGGCGGGCAGATGTGGTTTGATCATGAAGGTAACAAATACTTTGACTTTGTACCTTGTGTTTTGCGTCCCGAGGTGCTATACTGCGCTTATGGCAAGAATTAAGAAATATAGCTTACTTCCTCAATTGTGGTTGGTAAGAGTTACTGTAAGTGATCCTAGTTGCGTCTTTTCAGTTAACCCCAACATATCTTATCTTCGACTTGTGAGAGCAACTAATGGCAATGCTGCTGTTAGAGGTGCTGCAACATACTGCAATAGAAAGATGAAGGAATACCCTGGTACCTTCTTTACATATTCTACAACGGATGTTCAACCGTATTGGTACCCGGTGAGAGTCAGTACAGATGAATCTACAGAAAAAGCTGTATTTACTAAGTCAAAATACTAACCTACAAATATAAAGCGACCATCATCTGTAGTGATGCTCGGACCAGCTTGTGTAGCTAAAGTATTGTTTGGTATGAAAGTAAAGTCAATTGAATTAGAGCCCTGACTGACACCACCATAAATGTTTACTGCTTGTAATCTAATGGCATAATTAGCACCATCAGTGACACTTGTTATTGTAATTGGTGTAAGATTGTCCGGTGGTGATATCGCTGTCCAGTTCAATCCATCATTCAGAGAATATTGATAATTTGCTATTGGTATACCAAAGCTATTGCCAGCTGTAAAATTTATATCAATACCGAAGCTAACACCATTTGCAATGGATGTTATTGTCGGTGCCGCAGGTGCCGCAGCTTGCGCTTGTTGTTGTGGTGTTGCAAAGCTTGAGAGAGCAAACAAGTTGCCGTATGCAGAGCAGAAAGCTTCGTCCCAAACACTTCCAGGCATAAGTTCTACAAAGGAAGTATAGTTACTAGTTGCACCGCAGTTTAATAATCTTGCATCAGCATTCCCTGCACCGTACAGTCTGTTAGCAGAAAGCATTATGTTCCAACTTCCTCCTTGCTGTCTCGGCAATTTATCACATGTGTTAGGCACCTTGATGTAGCTTGCAGATGTTGAGAAGTTACCATTCCAAGACCCTACAAACCCAATACCAAGCTGACCATTATCATTCAGTCCAATTGCATATAGTTGATTGCTAGAAAGTGCAAATGAGCCATTGAGCCCAACAGAAACATCATCCCAATTGCCAGTTATAGGTGTAAACTCTGTGATTATGCCACCATCTCCTGCTTGTGCGGGATTATAATATGGGGCTCTTGAATCAACATAAGCCAATGGCGCACCACCCATATTATAAGAATTTGTCCCAGCAACATGCCATTGCTTAGTATTTGCGGAAAGAAGGTATGTAAATGTACCCCAATTATTAACTCTTATCGCTGACCATTTGCCGGCAATCTGATACCATGGTGGCACCCATAGTGTTCTGCTCACACCAAAAGTACCCACACCCAGACTGCCGTTTCCGTTGTAGCCTGCAACGTACAAGTCTGTACCAGACAGAGCAAATACACCATCATTATTAACAGCAATATTATCAAATCGATAACTACTATTGCCAAAGCTCTTAAAATCAAGATCATAGAGATTACTGAAAGCCCACCTTATGACTCCGCGGTGAAAAAGTCTTCCATTAGCTGACAAAGCAAAAATCTCATATGGTGCAGCTGCTATTTTTTTAAAATTCCCAAATCCAATTGCTGAAAGTATGGTGAAATCCGTTGGAGTTGCACCGCCCAGAGTTCTAAGCTGATTGTTGCCAACAGCATATATGGTATTGTTTGCAAGAATAAAACCCATGTACCATGTGTTATCAATCATTCCAATGCCATTGCCATTGAAACCATAAGACGACATTGGTAAAAAGAAGCAATAACTAGAGTTGGTTGCTGCTGCAGAGAGAGGCATAATTGCTTGAAAAGCATTAGATGCAGCTGCAACATACCAGCTGGTACGCCAGGTTGCCACGCGAGGTCGTCTCACCTGGTTTATGAAGTTAATTGCTGCAGGTGCAGAGCGCATTAAATTGATTGTTGTGCTGGCCACACATTATTTATTCATTTTTTTTCATGAAAAGCATGGTAAAAGATAAACGTGCACATATAATTAACCATGTGAACACCATGGAAGACATTCGAAACATTCTCACTTGCATCGAAGTGGGGCTGAATAACATCGAGATTACGCTCTCTGAGTTCACACCAGCCAAGAGCGAATAATTGATAAAAGTTAGAGATTTACCGAAAGGTTATCTTATAATACCTCTATGCAAAAATTCTTATACGAAAAATATGAAGTGAGTCATCGCGGCAGAGTGTTCAAGGGTTGTGTGTCAGTTGTGGCTGAAGACAAACATCAAGCACTTGAACAGGCACAAGCCAAAGCCGGTGAAGGCATCATTCTTTGTCCAATCTATTGTCCTCCGTCCGAATAACAAATTAACTTGATCTAGGTCCAAAGGCCTGTATTATATTAATCATGAGTGCCATGCAAATTACTGAAACCATTCGCAATCAAATAGCTCAAATTACAGAGCCTGTGTTCAAGAATTTGGGATTTGCAATGACAGCTTCTGATGTTTGGAATGACATTGCGCGATTTGGCAAAGGATTGGAAGCCACATTCTATGTGGACACTATTGAAAATGTGGACAGAAAATCGTTCGCTGCACAGGCCCAAGCTTTGAAAGAAGCAAATAAGAGCATTGCAGAGTTCAAGGTGCAATCCAAGAGACCTGGCAAAAATGTACGCTTCTATCTAAAGGTAACTGATGATCAGATTTCTGCTTGATATAGTTGTCACATTTGCTGTCATCATTAGCTCTGGTTTCATTCTTTTATTTGAGATTGTCACACAGATCATCTATGGTCTGCAGCGATTGTATGATGGAATTATCATGCCAGCTCTGATTGAAGGTCTTGCCGATCTAAACATCATACTCATTGTGTTCACACAGATGTATCATGAATTCATGTGCAGGACATGTGCATATCTTGCCCACAAGTTCTTACAAATTGCTCAATACTCTCACGCCAAATCTGAAAAATTGATTCATAGATACTGGGCACAGTAGACGCTTTGCACAATGGTGCCATATAAATACAATATATGGCCACAGTCACTATATCGCAACTAGATGACATTGCACCCACCACTAACACTGTGTTACCTATATCCAATGGCGGCATAACAGGTAAAACTACCATTGCTTCATTGCCAGTAGATTATAATAATCTAACCAATAAGCCAACCATACCCAGCCCCGGTCTGGGAGGCATGCAAGGCTTTACCACTGCAGGTAATTATACATTCACAGCGCCTGCAGGTGTAACCAAGGTGAAGGTAACTGTGCAAGGTGGCGGTGGAGGTGGCGGTGGGATAACTTCAAATAATCAATGCGGTGGTAATGTTGGGGCTAGTGGTGGTTATGCTATTGGAATAGTGAACGTAGTTGCCGGCACAGGCTACGCTGTGGTAGTTGGTGATGCTGGTGGCGGCGGAGGGAGAGGTGGTTGTGGAGGCACTGGTGGCACATCATCCTTTAACAATACAAGTATCTATGCCACTGGCGGCACTGGTGGTTGTCCTTGTGGCGCTGCTGGAACTGCGGGCACAGGTGTTAATGGTCAAATAAATACGACAGGAGCATATGGAATGGGGGGGTTTGGTTTTGGTTCAAATGTGGTGGGGACTGTTAGTCCATACAATGCCAATGGTGGTGCTGGTGGCCCTGGTTTTGTTATAGTGGAATGGTAGATATAAATATAATATATGGCCACAGTAACTATATCTCAGCTAGGTTCTCTCACACCCAATAGTAATACAGTATTGCCTGTATCTGATGGTAGCGCCACAGGCAAAGCTACAGTTGCAGAAGTGAAAACAGCCATGGCATTGGCTACTGTGGCTTCCACGGGCAGCTACACTGATTTAACCAATCAACCCACCATAAGCAATGGTCTGGGTGGAATGCAGTTTTATGGTACCACTGGCACCTTTTCCTGGACTGTGCCTGCAGGTGTAACCAAGGTAAAGGTCACAGTTGCGGGTGGTGGCGGTGGATCAGGGGGATATGCTGTGAACAACCCTGCACCGGGAGCAGGTGGTCAATCATCCTTTGCTATAACTGGAATAACAACCATGGTAGCAACTGGTGGTACAAATTCTGCAAATAGTGCCGGTGGTAATGTTGCAGGTGGCGCTGGTGGAGCAGCTTCTGGAGGACCTGCAGGTACCATTAATATAGCTGGTCAAGCGGGTGTAGACGGTGGCCCTTACCCTGCAGCCGGTGGTAGAGCATCGTTTGCTTTATCAAGCTGTGGTATTGGTGGTCTAGCTGAGCCCTCATGCACACCTCAGTATGGTGGTGGTGGAGGGGGAAGCTGGAGAGGCGGAGGTGGAATTGGCGGTGGTGGTAGTGGTGGTGTATCCATTGCCTTGGCCACGGTGACACCTGGTACAAATGCAACCATAGTAGTGGGTGCTGCAGGTCAAGGAACCACATCAGTAAATACCGGCAATTCGCAGTACATACGCGGTCAGAGTGGTGCTGTTGGATGTGTGTTGCTTGAATGGTAAAAATAAAGCGATAATAGACTGGCCTGTATAATCATTTCCTCTATATTATGGACATGATGAAAAAGAATTGGAAATACATAAGCCTGGAATTAGGCGGCATCCGGTATGATTACATCTATGATGTGGATAGGAATGATGTGTATACTCAAGATTTTCCTGGCATTCCAGTGCAGAAGTTTCACATGTCTTGTGGCCTGTTGATGGATCCAGACACCTTGAAGGAGATCATTGCCTACAAATTGGGCATGCATGAATTGGTGAATACCAAGGTAACTGAACCTTATGAGAATCATTTCTGAATCATTTCGGAGGCCGACGGTATCAAAGTACAGCCAGGTGCAGACACTCATGGTGCAACGCGACCTGGCCATGGCTTGAGAGGGTAAGCTGATTCCCCTGAAGCAATCAGTTCATCATCGTAGTTTTGCAGTATCTACGTTAAAAAAACTGCCTTTTTTTTATTAAAAATACAGTTGACTTGTCCAAATAAGCCTGTACAATTGTAGGTATGATGAATGAAACAACAATTGAAGTTAAGAGTACCACCTCTTACAAACCTGTACCTGCAATCTTTAACAAGAAAGGCTTCACCTACCGCCAGTTAAAACGTGAAGGTAATCGTGCCATATTTGAACAGACCCGCGGGGGAAGTGCATTGTGTAACTACGAGGTAGTGAAGATTGGTAAACATAATGGATACACCATGGGTGGATCTTATATTGAACCCTCAGAGACGTATCCAGGTAGTTCATTGTGGGGTATCATGGGTTGGACTTGTACTAGTCTGGAAGAGGCCACCAAGAGGTATGAGGGCTTGAATGGCTAAGAAACACAAGAAAACTGCAGAATATACTGCAAAGTTTAAGGTGGAAGTACCCATGGATCCAACAATGAATACAGAGAACCTGCAAGTAGGATTGGTAGATCCTGCCATGGCCATGATGCTCATGAATGATGTGGGTCATGTGATTGTACAAGAGCTATCAGACAAGGTGAAAGAATTAGAGGAAAGGGTGCGGGCACTGGAAGGCAGATAACATGCACAAAGATCTCAATTGTTGTGAGTTGACCGAAGAATTGAAGAGAGTGGCGCATCGATTGGAGGGTGTGGAGAAGAGGATATCTCAGATAGAAAGACACAGGTTCTTTGCAGAGTATAGGCCGTTGCCGACGTGGGTACACAACATAGTAGAGAAGATAGACAGGTGGCTTAGGCAGCGGACTGCTTAACGAATACGACGTAGTCGTCCGGTTCCGAAACGAATTTTTCCATGCAAGTCGACTAAATAAAACATAATGACACTGGCAATTGTTGGTTATGCATTGGGTTTGGTTACCGGCTATAAACTCTCCCGCCTGTACAAAATGGGTGCATGAGGTTACTAGAAGCGGTAATTGACATATTAAAATACGGATCTCTCCTATTCTTCAGTCTACTATTAATACTCATAATGTGCTTGATGTCCACGGGTCAGCTGCATATAATAATAAACATAATTCAAAAATGAAAGATTTTGTACAGAAGTTTGTGGATTGGTATGCAGACAGCCATAAGGTGCCTGATGTGGTGTCGCACATGAAGCTCATAGAATTGGTAAGAGAAGCAGAATTGATATTGAAAGATAAATGCATAAAAAAGAGCTAAATAACTTGGTGAAACCCATCAGAAAAATAGATGCTGAGTTGTTGGCATATCTGAAGGCTCTGCAAGAACCCACACCCAACATCAATGCATTGCCTGCCAGTCCTGTGTGGAACAATCATCCCAAACTGAACCCTATGCAACAGAAGTTCCATATGGAACAACAACACATGATGAGAACAGAATGGCAGTTGATGCAGGAGAGGAGAATGCAAGAAGAACGTGAATTAACACAAGCACATGTGGGTGGAGATTCAGATGCCAACAAGAGAGTTACACCAACTCCTGTGCCTGTTGCATATGCCAACATATGTGTGTCAGGAGCTGGAAGTGGCCCCCTGACCGATGGTACTTATGCCTACAATGCAGTGGGTAAATATTGGGGTAACGATGTAATAGTTGATCAGAGAGTTTATTATTCTGTAGCAAATTCCAGATGGCAATTGGATGTATTTGTTGGAGATGTTCCTGCGTTTAATCTTTATAACAATGCAGCTGCCAATGGTAATAATCCACCTGGAACTGGTTGGACAAGGGGCCTTGCAGCTGACCCTGCACCTGTCATTGCTTATGCAGCATGCTGATGAAAAATGCATGTTTTTTGCATAAAAAAGCATTAAAAACACAGAGAGATATGCAAAAATACATGGGAAAATGTAAAAAGATGGGGATACAAATGATCGGATTCATGTGTAAATAGAACAGTATCAACGATGTTGTGCATTGTATATACGGAAATACCAGGGAATACGGACAAATAGCTTGAACAAGTAGCAGATCCCTATATCATATTACACATGATGAATGATACAAGCCACCCACTACTACCCAATCCTTCCATTGGATTGCCCATAGATACCATTATGTCGTTGTCTGAGAATACTAGATACCTGTACGATACCATCTACGACTATTGCACCTATGCTAGTGATCCCCAGTACAAGACCCTGCACACATTTCGCAATAAGATCGCAACCATTGCGGATCTGCGTGAACGTGCCATACTCATTGACTACTTTAATAACGATCCTGCTATACGATGGAATGGTATACCTGCAGATCCATATGCATACTATGCACAACCTTACTAAGCTAATAGCTGAACGGAGATAATAGCGGGGCCGCTTTAATCGCACACATGCACATGAACACAGGTGAACACATATACCAATCCCTTGTGGATACTATTGTGAAGCTATCCATTACCTGGATTGATCGATTGGATATAGACATGCATGCATCTGATGTGTTGGAATATACTAAAGGACAGCTCAGCAGACATTTTGAAGCATTGAGTGCTGGGGAGTTCTTGCGTTTGGAACGATATCTCCATGACCATGGCCTGTTACACTCTGATGCAGATTCAGATGTGTTCATGGCTGTGTACAATTCTCTGTGGAATACCATAGAAATAGAATTAAGTAAATTATATGCTTAGTATTGCTGTAGATGTGCTAGCCGCGGGTATTGTGCCTTTCTTCTTTGTATGCTTTGGTGCATTGTGGCTTGGCTTTTGGATTGTGGATCTTTTCAAGAAAAAGTAAGCTTTTGTAACTGCTTCATAATTGGGGTTTGCTAAATAGTTGATCTCCCCTACCATACTGTAACCATTTGACACTACAATACTCTCTGTAGTTTGTTGATTCACAACAATCCAACGACTGTTCATACTCAACACCTTTACGCGTAAAGTTAAGGTACAGAGCCCCCTCCTCCTCTCTTAATTTTCAAGATGGTTCCGCTTTCCCTAACTTATCCATATAGTATAAAGGAATTGTAGATTTGGTCAATATGTATTTTGTTGTTGTGTTGAAGCAAACTTCCCATATAATAGAAGAATGAAAATTAATAAAAGCAAATTGAAGGTGGGTTACATATTTGAAGGTAGTGAGGGTAGTGATGAAATTGTAGTGCATATTGATAAGGATGATGGGATGGTTTATTGTAGGCATTTAGAGGAAGATGGTAATAGATATAAAATTGAAAGGGATGGAAGTATTGAAACTGATATAGTTTGATGTTGACAAAATATTAAATTACAGATATAATATAAAAATGAAAATTAATAATAGAGAATTGAATAAGAAAGTTAGGGAATTGTTTGTTAAGAAATTGAATATGGAAGGTTATGATGGTAGTGTTAAAGTTAAAAGTAATTGTGAGAGGTATAATAATGAATTGTATAATGGATATAAGATTGTGTGGAAGAGTTATGGTTGGTTTGGATATGAAAAGGTTTGGAGATATATTGTAGAAGAAATTAATAAAATTGATAGTGGTTGGGTATTGTTAGAAAGTGCAAGTTGGAGGGGAGATGGTAATGTGTGGGGTATGTGTAAAGAATATAGAAATTTGGAGTTGACAAAATAAGCAATTCCCATATAATAAGGAGTATGATGAAAAACGAAATTAAAAAAGTATTAACTAAATTGAAAGAAGATGCTGAATTGGATATGAAAGATA
>Ga0209298_10002365_pt1 | contig 11769 bp, 10 predicted proteins | sample S_140806_EF_Meta_FD_187325 | JGI IMG/M metagenome (GOLD analysis project Ga0209298, IMG submission 187325) | Freshwater microbial communities from Lake Simoncouche, Canada to study carbon cycling - S_140806_EF_MetaG (SPAdes) (version 2) | ecosystem: Environmental > Aquatic > Freshwater > Lake ...
GGTCCTACTCAATTAGATGAATATGAAACTGAAGGAAGAGAAGATGCAACTAGAAAATTAATGAATAGATTTAAATTTGGATCTGAGTCTTTATTAGTTACACCAGTTGTTTATGGAATCGGATCTGGAATTAAAAAGATGGCAACATTAGGTGAAACAATGGCCTATAGTGATTCAAAATTAGATAGGTTTTTTTTTAAAGCATTTAGTACATTAACTCCACAAGGAGAAAGACCAAGAGAACAATTCCTTGTTAAAGAAGTTGAAAACGCTGCAAAAAGAACAGACGTTAATTTAGCAATGGAACAAGTTCAAAGGATAGACAAAGAAGTAAATGCTCTATTTCCTGAAACAAATAAATTTTTTAATGCAGCAAGTAAAATTGAAAAGAATCAATTTTTAGAAACTTTAGATAAAGCATTATTCTCAGGTAAACTTGATGAAACAATAGATAAAGAAGTTGCAAATAACATCATAGAAAATATGACTAAAAGAGGAGCAAAACAAGAAGGTATTGATACAGTTTTAACTGGCATAGATAGAATAAGAAATGAATGGACGAACTTAATTAGTATTGCATCAAAAGGAACTGAAGAAATTTCAGAAGGACTTATGTCAAATTTAAAAAGTTTAATGGGAGAAAGACTTAAAACACAGATTGGTAATACCTATGCCATCTTTGAAAATAAATATACAAATATGTTTAATAAATTTAAACCAACACAAGATTCAGTAGATAAAGTTAAACAAATATTTATTAGATATGCTTCTAAAAATGGAAAAGAAATTACTGATTTACAAGCACAATCAATGGTTGATAATATTTTAGAACAAGCAAAAAATACATTTCCAAGAGCAGATGCCTTACCCTCATTTAAATTAGGTAATTTATCAATAGGTGCAACAGATCCTTATTTTATTAAAACATTTTCAAGAACAGTTGAAAAAGATATGGCAGGTGGATTAAAAGAATTAGAAGTTATTGGACAAGGAAGTAAAGCTTTTAGAGATTTATTTGGAAAAGTAGATGATGTTAGAACTTCTATTTATGAAGGGATGAATAGATTATCTGTAATTGCAAGAAAAAATCAAATGTATGATGATATTTTAAATGCAGATTTAATTGCAAAATCAAAAGTTACCGCAGAAACACCTTTTGGAAAAAGAGGTTTTTTTCATGATAGTGAATTAGAAGCACAAGCTGCATTTGGAACAAATGTAAAAATTGTTCCAATTGATAAATATATAAAAAATGATTTTAAAGGTGGTGGAACAATTAATGCATTACAAAATAAATGGACAACTGAAACAATAGCTGAAGGATTTTCTAATACTTCTAAAATCCAAGAGTTTATGAGAGGAGAAACTGGTGGAACTTTAGGTAAAACATTTTCATGGGCATATAGGAATTTAATATTAGTTCCAAAAGCTATATCTCAATATAGTAAAACAATTTTATCTGTTCCAACTCAAATTAAAAACTTTTTAGCTAACGGAGCTTTTGCTTTGTCTAATGGTACTGTATTTGAAAGTCCTGAAATAATAGCTCAAGCTATTAAAAAATCAGGGTTTAGTGTTCAATTAGGAAACCTTAGCTCACCTTTATCTGCAGATGCATATAGAAGATATTTAAAATTAGGTCTTACAGAAAGTAACCCTTTAACAGGAGATTTAGGATCTTTATTAAAAGATACTAGAATTTCTGCTGATGGAAATATAGGTACAGATAGTCTTTTAAAACCTTTAATTAAATCTTTAGGTAAAACTGGGGAAATGGCGCAGAAGGGACTACGTTATGCAGAAAGATTGTATACAAGTTCAGATGATGCTTTTAAAATATTTAATTTTGAAGTTGAACTTGCAAGACGTTCAAAAGCATATTCAAAAGCAGGTATTAAAAAGACAGCCGAAGAACTAGATCAAGAAGTTGCTGAAATTGTTAAAAATACTATGCCGAACTATGCACGAGTGGGTGAATTTGTAAGAGCTTCTAGAATGCTTCCATTTGGAAATTTTATGTCTTTTCCATCTGAAATATTTAGAACAGGAACAGGTATTGCACAACAAATATTAAAAGATTTAAGAGATCCTATAACTGGATCACTTAATCCAATTACTAGCACTAATATTATGAAAGATTCTGCAATGAAAAGATTAATTGGAAGCACTGTTGCTCTTGGAGCATTGCCTTATGGTGTTGTTGAAGGATCAAAAGCAATATTTGGAATATCTGATGAAGAAGCAAAAGCTGCATCAGATTTTGTTGCTCCTTGGTCTAAAGATTCACAAAAAATATATATGAGAAATCCAGATACAAATGAATTATATTTTGTAGATTGGAGCAAAATGAATTCTTACGATACATTACAAAGACCTTTTGCTACGTTATTAAGAAATTTACAAGAAGGTGTAGATCAAGAAAAACCATTAATGGATGGATTTATTAAAGGAGTTGCGGAAGCTGCTGGAAATATAGCAAGTCCATTTGTTGATCCATCAATTTATACACAAGCTTTCTTAGATGTTACTATTCGAGGTGGAAGAACTAAAGAAGGTAAGGAATTATATACTTCTGAAACTCCAACTAATGAAAGAGTAACAAGAACAATAGGTCATTTAACAGAAGCTTTTTATCCAAGTTACAAACCATTTACCAGAACATATCAAGCACTTACCGAACAACCTGGTAGAGGTGGAGAAAAATATGAAGTGCCTTATGAATTAGCAGGTATATTTGGTTTAAGAGCTGAAAAAATTGATCCATTAAAATCAATGGGATTTTATATCACAGATCTTCAAGAAGGTGAAAGAAATTCAAGAAGAGAATTTACCGGCGGACCAGAAGGAACATTATCTGGTGAAATAAAAACTCCTAAAGATTTAATTGAAAGATATTTTGTAGCAAACAAAGCATTGTTTGGAGTTCAACAAGGAATGTCTAATCATTTAAAAAATGCTCAAACATTAGGAATACAAAAAAGTGAACTTGCTAAATTATTTGATTCAAGGGGGTTAGCTGTAAGTACATTATATAGATTAGATCAAAACAGGTTTGAACCTTTTTTTCCATCAGAAGGTGTCATAGAAAAATTTAATGAAATATCAAGAACAACAGGACAACCTAATCCTTTTATTGAAGCTCAAGGTACATTACAAAATATGAGAAATAAACTTAGATCACAAAATTTAAGTAAACCATTTAATGTTGATTTAAAAAATTATCTACCTTCTTATTATAATGAAGGATCTCCGGCAGCAGCTCCTTTAAACACGCCTATGCCTAATGCTTCTATTTTAACTACTCCAATTCAACAAGTTGCTGGACTACAAAATGGATTGACACCTACTGAAAACGCTTTATTAAGTGAGAGCGAAAAACAAATGAGATTAAAACAAAGAGGCTTAGCATAATGGCAAACGGTAGAGATCCAAAGACAACAGGAGAACATATTATAGCTCTTTACGGGCATATATCTGGCATTAAAAGAGATCTTAGACATCTTACAGATGAATCTTGTCGCAATAATTCTAAATTTGAAAAACAATTTGACAAATTAACTTGGTGGATCATTGCAGGACTTGGTTCAACAATAGCATTGCTACTTACATTATCTTTTAGTTTATTAAAATAAACTATTGCATTAGTTTCAAAAAGTTGTATTACGCGTTTATGGAAGTATTAGTACACAAACATTTAATCATCCGAGCAGAAGCAGTAAATCCTCCAATGGAAGAAGAGTTTCTTAGGCGTTGGTTAAAAAAATTTATAGAAGAAATTGGAATGAAAGTAATGATGGGTCCTTATGTTAAATATTCTAATATGGTTGGTAATCGGGGTATTACCGGAGCTGCTATTATAGAAACATCACACATAGTAATGCATGTTTGGGATGAACCTGACCCCGCCTTACTGCAGTTTGACGTTTATTCCTGTGGAGAATTTGATCCTGAAACAATATGCAATAAGATAAAGAAAGACTTTAATACCACAAAAATAGAATATAAATTCCTTGATAGAGAACACGATTTAAAAGAAATATATAAAATAAGCTTCTTGAAATCTAATAATTAATCCTTATATATTCACCAGGTTGCATCATGTGGGTGGACCTATTAACTTGCTTAACAAAGGAGATAATAATGACATTCAATTCATTATTCCCAAATAACGGTATGATTAAAATGGATGAACTCCATAATCATTTCGTAAAACACACTACAGATATATTTGATAATATATTTGATGGTTGGTCTAAAGTACCTTCATTCCCTTTTTACAACGTGGTAAAATATGGAAAAGGTAAATATGGTCTAGAAATAGGACTTGCTGGATACAATAAAGAAAACGTTCTTGTAGAAGTAAAAGACGGTATCTTAACTGTAGAAGGTAAAGTTGAAGATAAAAATATAGACTATGTTCAAAAAGGACTAGCTTATAGAAAATTCATTAAACAATTTGAGTTAGCATCTGATGTAATAATCGATGAAGCTGAAATGATTGATGGTTTACTTAAAATTAAACTTGGTTTTAAAAAACCAAAAGAAGTTGAAGGTATTAAAGTAGAAGTAAAATGATGCCTTACAACGAAGAAGAAAATGATTGGTTAAATCCAATCCTTTAATTCCTCGCCCATAACTTCTGTGGCGATATTAACTTTAGTTCGAAGGGCCTTGACAATTTTTTCGTCAACGGTTCCTTCGGCTATAATATCAATATAAGTCATATGTTTTTCTTGACCTATACGATCAATTCTTGCCTCAGATTGTTGACGTTTTTCTAAATCATATCCATTAGAATAATAAATCATAGTAGATGCACCTGTTAATGTAATTCCATATCCACCTGTTTGCGGTGTACCCACAATAAATCTAACTTCACTTTTGGGATCTTGAATTAATTTAATTGCTTTTTGTCTATCATCTGTAGAAGTATCTCCATAATAAGTAACAACAGATTTATCTCCATATTCTTTTTTAATGGCCTCCACAATAACTTCTATATCATATCTATAGTGAGCCCAAATAACAGCTTTACCTTCCATTTCAGATAAAACATCCATAAGCTCATCTAAACGATTTGATTTTAATGTTTGTGTTACACCATCATCAGATTTAAAATGACCACAAGTTATTTGATGTAATCTCATTAATTGAGTTATAACATTTACAGTAGTAATCATTTTTCCATTAAGTTCTGCAAGTGCTAATTTTTTCATCTGATCGTACACTTTCTTTTGTTCATCCGTTAATTGAATAGTTCTCTTCATAAAAGTTTTAGGTGGTAAATCTAAACAATCATCTTTTAATACTCTATAAGAAAAAGGTTTTAATTTTTCAGAAAGTTCTGGAAGATTTCTATATCCAACAACTAACTGAATCATACGGCCTGACACATTAATTTGTTTAGTGATAGCATATCTAGTTTTAAAACTATAAAAAGATTGATGATCTAATAACCATGGATCTAAAAAATAACATTGTGTAAATAAATCTAATGGAGATTTAGTAACAGGCGATCCTGTTAAAATTCTTTTATAGGAAACATTACGACTGATATCTACAATTGTTTTAGTTCTAATTGCTCCTGGATTTTTTATTGTAGTAGATTCATCTATTGCCATTAAAGTTTTATGACAACTTAAAAATTTCTCTGCAAATTGTTTGCCCCTTTTAGTTGACAAGGCTTCTACGTTCATAATTAAAATATGAAGATCGTGACTTGATTTAAATAATGTATTTAATTCTTTTTCTTTAGTTTTACTTGCAGTAGATTCCCATAACACCATAGTTTTTTCTACATGATCTGCCATGTGATTTGGTATTTCAGAGTCAAACCAATTCTTGTAGACACCTTTAGGAGCTATGATTAAGGCGCCATTTATAAGGCCTTTATCATAAAGCATTGACATATTATCTATTAATACTTTAGACTTACCGGTCCCCATTTCCATAAAATAGGCAAATACCTTTTTATCCCAAGACATCTCTAATGCCTTTAATTGATGTGCGAATGGCTTTGTCTTAAACTTATAATGCATATATAATACTTAGTTCTTTCTATTGATTACTATAATACATTAATATACACATTGTCAAGAATGGAAAAAAATAAAGTTTACGTTATTCAAGATGTTCCCGGAACTAGAGAAGGTAGGCCAAAAATAAATATTATTGGCGCTTCACAATTCGGTACACTAAAAGTTCTTCTTCCAGAAAATGCACAGATTATATTAAGTGCAGGACCTGTTGTATTTAAGTTACGACAGTTGCTAAAAGACTACACTTCAGAAGATTATTTACTACTTACAGGTGATCCTGCAATAATCGGTGTTGCATGTTCAGTTGTGTCTGATATAACAAATGGTAAGTATAAATTATTAAAATGGGATAAACAAGAAAGGAGATATTATCCAATTGAAATCGACCTATATCAAAAAACAAATTTGGACACTTGACAATATTAATTTAAGGGATTATAATATACAGAAAATTAGAAAGATAAAAATATGACAATAAACTTTGAACAAGACAGAGTAGAATCAGTAACACAAATTGATGCTGCAAAAACTTTATCAGATAAAGTTTTAAGATTAAAAGAATTAGAAGATGAAATTGCTAACGCAGAAGAAAGTACAAATAAATTAAAAGAACAAGCTAGAATACTTTCTCAGGTAGAAATACCTTTAATGATGCATGAAATGCACATAACGAAATTAAAGCTAAAAGATGGTGAGTCTGTAGAAGTAAAACCTTTTTACAGTGCATCTATTTCTCCAGAAAATCAGGAGAAGGCTTTTGAATGGCTTCGTAACAACGGTCTAGGTGATGTTATTAAAAATGATATCACTGTTACCTTTGGTCGTGGCGAAGACAACAAGGCGGCACAATATGCTGTCCTTGCACGAGGTCAAGGGTTTGAACCAGTTCAGAAAGTTGGTGTTCATTCTCAGACACTCAAAGCGGTGGTCAGAGAGCGTATCGAATCTGGACTTGATATGCCCTCTGATCTATTTAAAACGTTTGCGGGTAACCAGACAAAAATAACAAGGAGATAATAGAAAATGGAAACGAGAAACGAGAAACAAGTAGCAACAACAAAAGAAGCGCCTCTACCTTCTAAAGTAATGTTTGAAGATGATGCACATGCAGGTTTTGAAAATGTAAAGCAAGGAAGTTTAGCTTTACCAATTTTAAAATTATTGCAAAATGGTTCTGCAGAAGCACAAAAGCGAAATCAAGCTTATATTGAAGGTGCTGAGCCAGGAATGTTACTAAATACAGTAACAAAGAAAGTTTATGATGGATCAAAAGGAATAGACGTTGTTCCTTGTCATTATAAATTAGAGTATCAAGAGTGGTCAGATTTTGGAACAGGCTCAGGAAGACCTGAACAAATCTATCCAGATACTTCAGATGTCTTAACTAAAACAACTAAAGATGCAATGGGAAAAGATAGATTACCAAATGGTAATTATATTTTAACTGTTGGTCAACATTTTGTTTTAATTTCAGATAATGGTAGTTCAGAAACTGCTTTAATTTCTATGAGTTCATCTCAAGGAAAGATTAGCAGAAAATGGAATGCTATGATGATGTCTATAACTCTAAATGGAAAAAACGGTGTTTATACGCCGCCATCATTTAGCCACACTTATAAGTTAAAGACCGTATTGAATTCCGGTAAAGGAAATCAATGGTATGGATACAATGTAGAAAAGATTGGTCCAGTGCAAGATCAAGCTGTGTATGAAAGAGCTAAACAGTTCTATCAATCATTAGCTAACGGAAAATAAATTAAACCTACAGGTGGTAGAAATACCACCTGTACAAATAAGAGTGGAAAATGCTAGAAAGATTTAAAGAGATATTTGCGGGCTATGAAAAAGCCTATGGATACACGAAATTAAAAGGAGAGATTTCAGAAAAAGGAAAGAACGAAGCACAATCTTTTACATCTAGAGATCCTGTTACAGATTTTTTATGGCAAAAACATTTAAATGGTGAAGAGCCTTCACTTGGTATCTTTCCAATAAGAGAAGATAATAAATGTAAATGGGGATGCATAGATGTAGATGTTTATCCTTTTGATCACAAAGAATTAATAAATAAAATAATAGAAAAAAAATTACCATTAATAGTATTTAAATCTAAATCAGGTGGGGCACATGCATTTTTATTTACAAAAGAATTTGTTCCAGCAAGTTTAATTAGAGAAAGATTAAAAAAGATGGCCGCAGTATTAGGTCATGCAAAAAGAGAAATTTATCCAAAACAAGATTATGTAAGATTTGATAGAAATGATTTACCAAGTTGGTTGAATGTTCCTTATCATGGTGGAGATAATACAACTAGATATGCACTAGATGATAACGCAAATAAATTAAGTTTAGAAAATTTTTATAAAGTTTATGATCAAAAAGTAGTTTCTGAAAAAGAATTAATACAACAAACAATAGTTCAAGTAGATTCAAAAGACGATACTGATTTATTAAAAGGAGCACCTCCTTGTTTAGTTAGTTTATTAACTGATGGAATATCAGAGGGTGGAAGAAATGATATGATGTACAATGTAGGTGTGTATCTTAAAAAAAGATATCCAACTGAATGGCAAGGAAAGATACATGTTTATAATGATAAATATATGCAACCTCCATTAATTCCAAGTGAAATGAAAGGTTTAGAAGGTTCATTAAATAAAAAAGATTATCGTTATAAATGTAAACAAGAACCTATTTTAAGTTTTTGTGATTCAAAAACTTGTGTTACTAGAGAATTTGGTGTTGGGGAAGATGTTCCTATTCCAGAAATAGAAGAAATTAAAGTATTTAGATCTCATCCTCCTATTTATATTGTGTATATAGATGCTAAACCAGTAGAAGTAGATGACCAAACATTACATGATCCTGAAAAATTTTCAATTGCATGTATGGTACAATTGGGCCAACCTATGCTTCCAGTAGGTAAGTTACCTTGGAGAAAACTATTAAGAAAGTTTATGGGAGGAAATATGAAAGAGATTGAAAACGTTCCTGAATCATCTAAGTTAGATGTTCAATTAAGAGATTTGATAACTGATTTTATTTATAGAGCGCCGGGTAAGAAATTTGAAGATGTTAAAAGAGGTCTTCCTTATTCTGAAGATGGAAATACTTATTTTAAAAATGAAAGCTTTTGGAATTTTTTACAAAGAACTAAATCTTGGAATGTTCAAAAACAAAAAACACAAAAGATGTTGATAGATATTTTTGCAGCCAAAGAAGAAATTACTAAATTAGATAAAAAATCAATTAGAGTTTGGAAAATGAAAACCCCAGAACATGAAAAACTAGAAATTAGAGAAGAACAGATAAAGGAGCCACCATTTAGAGCATGAATAGAATAATTATTCCAGGACCTCCAGGAACAGGTAAAACGCATCATTTAATTAATAATTATTTAAATAAAGAATTGAATGAATATAAAACATCTGCCGATAGAATTGCATATTTAACATTTAGTAATGCAGCAACTGATGAAGCTGAAACAAGAATACTTTCTACATTTCCAAATGTAAAAAAATTTCCATTTATCTGTACAATGCATTCTTTGGGAACAAGACAATTGAGTATAGACACAAATACAAAATTATTAAAAGGAAAAAAATGGAGAGGATTTAAAAACTATTCACAGATTTGTAAAAATTTAGAATTTGATAGTGAAGTTAATGAGACCGGATATACGGTACATAAAAATAGACATATGAAAATAATTGAATTAGCAAGAAATAAAAAAATAGGATTAAGAGAAGCTGCAGTAGTTTTAGATTATCATCATTACTCTTCTCTTAATTTAGATTTAACAGAACAGATTTATGCCGATTTAGAATCATATAAAAAACAAACAGGGATGATTGAGTTCTCTGATATGATTAAACAGTTTGTTGAGAAAGATAAATGTCCTCCACTCGACGTAGTCTTTCTCGATGAAGCACAAGATCTGAATCCTCTGCAATGGGATATGTTCTTTTACATTGAGTCAAAATGTAAGAGATCTTACATAGCAGGGGATGACGATCAAACAATATATACTTTTCAGGGTGCTGATGAAGATATATTTATGAATTTAAAAGGTGAAATGGACCCTAGAGTTGAATCAAGAAGGGTTCCACGAGCTGTACATAAAGTAGCATTAAGTATTTTAGATCAAATAGATAAAAGAATGATTAAAGCATGGCTTCCAAGAGATGCGGAAGGAAATGTATATAGAGACCAATTACTTGAAAATATAGATTTTAGTAATGGAAATTGGATGGTTCTAACTAGGACCAATGATATGTTAAAGCCAATAGCAGAACATTTAGCATTTTTAAATTTAAGATTTACTGCAAAGAAGAATGAATTTTTACCTAATGATATTTTAAAAGCATATAGAATTTGGGTAAGATTAAATGAAGGTGCTTCGGTTAGTGGAAAAGAAGCTAAACTACTTTATGAAGAATGTATAAGTTATAAATTAAAACATGTTGAAAGAGGTTATTCGCAAGGTACTTCTTTTAAAGATGTAGATTCAGTAGATCTAGATGATCTTAGAATGGATCATGGTTTAAAAATATATGGAAGTTGGGAACAATTAAATATGCCAGACCATGTTAAGTCTTATATGAAATCATTAATAGCTAATGGTGATAATTTATTTTCAGAACCAAGAATTAAAATATCTACAATACACGGTGTAAAAGGTGAAGAATGCGATAATGTTGTATTATTTACTGATCTAGAAAAGGTCATTTATGATTCAGCATGTAGAAATCCTGATCCTGAACACAGGTTGTTTTTTGTAGGTGTAACCAGAACAAAGGAGAATTTATACATTATGCGTCCAACAATTGATAAAGAGTTTTTTTACGTGGTGGGAGATCCAATCATATGAGTAACAAAATATTTTTTAAACAGGTAGGTGGTAAACATTATAAGACAATGAAGATACAGCCATCTGTTTTTATTAACGAAAATAATTTACCTTTTGCAGAAGGCAATGCAATCAAATACATTTGCAGACATAGATTAAAAGGTAAGAAAGAAGATATATTAAAAGCAATACACTACTTAGAAATGATATTACATAGGGACTATGATGTTTAATTGGAAAAGAACTTTAATTGGAGACATGGGTTTATTTACTTGTATGTGTGTATTTCTATTTTTAATTATGATACTATAATTTATGTTTGAAGCTCAGAAAGAATGGATTTGTCCAGATAATTTTCCAAATTTAAAAGGTTATAGTCATGTAGCAATTGACTTAGAAACAAAAGATCCTGGACTTAAATCTATGGGATCTGGAGCAATTAGAGAACATGGTAATATTGTAGGCGTAGCTGTAGCCGTAGAAGGTTGGTCAGCTTATTATCCAATAGCACATGAAGGTGGTGGAAATTTAGATAAAGATAAAGTGATGGCATGGGTTAAAGAAGTTTGTTCTGCTCCTAACATTAAATTATTTCACAATGCAATGTATGACGTATGCTGGCTTCGAGCGGCGGGCATCAAAATTAAAGGTGAAATCATAGATACTATGGTTATGGCATCATTGATTGATGAAAATAGATTATGGTATTCATTAAACAGTGTTGCCTTTGACTATTTAGGTAAAACAAAAAATGAAACTGCATTAAATGAAGCAGCTCAATCCTGGGGAATAGATCCTAAATCTGAAATGTATAAACTTCCGGCAATGTATGTTGGGTCCTATGCTGAAAAAGATGCTGAGCTTACTTTAGAATTATATAAA
>Ga0209298_10002371_pt1 | contig 11749 bp, 16 predicted proteins | sample S_140806_EF_Meta_FD_187325 | JGI IMG/M metagenome (GOLD analysis project Ga0209298, IMG submission 187325) | Freshwater microbial communities from Lake Simoncouche, Canada to study carbon cycling - S_140806_EF_MetaG (SPAdes) (version 2) | ecosystem: Environmental > Aquatic > Freshwater > Lake ...
CAATGACTTTGGAATGTTTATAGAATACAACAGACAAGACTGTAATCTTTTGGCAAAATTAGAAAAGAAATTAAAATTTATTGAATTAGCCAATGAGATTGCACATCAGAACACTGTGTTACTACAGACCACAATGGGAGCAGTGGCAGTTACAGAACAAGCCATTATTAATGAAGCACATCGTCGAGGCATGATTGTGCCAGGTAGAGTGAAAAGAGATGAGAATGCACCTGTGGAATCAGCAGCAGGAGCATATGTGGCATATCCCAAAAAAGGCATACATGACTGGATAGGATCTGTGGACATAAATTCACTGTATCCAGCTGTGATTCGAGCTCTAAACATGGGACCAGAAACTATTATAGGACAGATACGTCCAGTAATTACATCAGCAGAAATAAACAGAGCCAAGCATCAAGGCAACTCGTTTGCCACAGCATGGGAAGGACAATTTGGTTGCTGGGAATATCAAGCAGTGATGAAGCAGGATAAAGGCACAGAATTAATCATTGATTGGGAAGATGGCAGCAGTGTGAGAATGAGCGCAGCACAACTGTATGATCTTGTGTTCGATGGCAATAGACAGTGGATGATCAGTGCTAATGGTACCATCTTCACATATGAATTTGAGGGTGTGATTCCAGGATTATTAAAAAGATGGTATGCAGAGAGAAAAGACATGCAGAAAAGAATGAGCGAGTGTGGAGACAATGCCATTGAACGAGAATTTTGGGATAAGAGACAATTGGTTAAAAAGATTAATCTAAACTCTCTGTATGGTGCAATTTTAAATCCAGGCTGTCGTTTCTTTGACATGCGTATTGGACAATCAGTAACACTAACCGGCAGATGTATCACACAACACATGGCTGCTAAGACCAATGAAATTATTGCAGGCAAATATGACCATGTGGGCGAGAGTGTGATATATGGAGACACAGACTCTGTGTATTTTTCTGCTTATGCTACATTGAAAAAAGAAATAGATTCAGGTCAGATACCATGGGCCAAAGAAAACATTATCGCTCTCTATGACAAGATAGCCGAAGAAGTTAATGGTACATTCACTGCTTTTATGACTCGAGCATTTCATTGTCCAAAAACACGAGGTGATGTGATACGAGCAGGTCGAGAATTAGTAGCATCCAAAGGATTGTTTATAACTAAAAAAAGATACGCACTGCTGTATTTTGACAAAGAGAATGAGCGTGTGGACACAGCAGGCAAAGAAGGCAAAGTAAAAGCCATGGGATTGGATCTAAAACGTTCGGATACTCCAGTATTTGTACAGGACTTTTTAAGTGAGGTATTGTATCTAGTCTTAGTGGGTAAAACCGAAACTGAAGTGTTAGATAAAATTAAACAATTTCGAGCAGAGTTTAAATCTAGGCCAGGTTGGGAAAAAGGTTCTCCCAAACGTGCCAACAACGTTACACAATATCATGAAGAAGAGAAGAAAAAAGGCAAGGCCAACATGCCAGGACATGTACGAGCCAGTATCAATTGGAATAGATGCAGAGAGATGTACAACGACAAGTATAGTATGCCTATTTTAGATGGTGCTAAAGTGATTGTGTGTAAATTAAAAAATAATCCTATAGGCTATACTTCTATTGCATATCCTGTGGATGAGCAGCGATTGCCAGAATGGTTCAAAGAGTTACCGTTTGATTCTGATGGCATGGAAGAGAGTGTGCTGGATGGCAAGATTGAAAACTTAATAGGTGTGCTAGAATGGGACGTAAGATCCACAGAGAGTTCTAATACATTCAATAAATTATTCAAATTAGCATAATATGTTGAGCATTGAGGAAATTAAATTATTAATAGAGAAATTAGAAAAAGTCAAAGCTAACGATTTTCAAAAATTAATAGATGATAATCTTAAAATACTCAAAGATTTAGCTGTAGCAGTAGATATCAATAATCAAGATCAAATAGATCGATTAGATAAAACTAAAGATTGGTATAGTAAAGATATTGAATGGCGACACGAAAGGAAAGAAGGATTGCATGATAAACTATTATTTGATAAAATAGAAAGTAAAATTGGACAATTTTCTAAAATGGGTGCTAGTTCTGCTTTGTATAACAGTTTAGAGATAGGACCAGGATACGGAAAATTTAGTAAATTATTTTTAGCATGGAGATTAAATTTTTATGTGGATATACTACCTCATTGTCATAGCAAAATTAAAAAATTGTTCAATCCTCAACAACACAAATATATCAAATTTTATACCACAGATAGAACTGCATGTCCTGAAATACCAGATAATGCTGTAAATTTTGTTTTCAGTTGGGACACATTTACATTTTTTACACAAGAACACATACGAGAATATCTACAAGACATATACAGAGTTGTATTACCGGGTGGTTATGTATTCATACACTATGCCAATTGCGAATATGATCGTGATCTACATGAATCAAAAAGAGGTTATTGGAATTACAATACCAAATCTGCTATGGAGGAAATCATCAAAGAAACTGGCTACAATGTGATTGAGATGGATCAATTTACCCCTGGTGCTAATTATGCCATATTTCAAAAGCCTGGTAATGATAATCCTGTTTTATACAAAGTGGTAGAAATACCTACTGAGAAATAATTTAAGACTTGATTTTTTTCTAAATATCTTATACAATTTAATTTTAAACTTTTAAGAACAGGCAAAAACATGATAGACATACTAAGAGACATAGTTAAACACACATATGGTTTAGGCTTCCTAGATCTAGTTAAAATCACAGGCACAGCAGATGAAACTGCGATTGATTCTATGGCAGAGGATCGTTCAGTAATTCTACAAGGCACATTCAAACAACCACAAGCAGGATTAGTGGGCACATTTGGAATGCCACAATTAAACAAATTAGATATTCATTTAAAATGTCCAGAATACAAAGACAAAGCAAACATTTCAGTTATTAAAGGCACAAGAAACGGCACTGAGATGCCTGTAGGCATACACTTTGCAAATGAAAAAGGTGATTTCCAAAATGATTATCGTTTTATGAATGCTGAAATCATTAATGAGAAATTAAAAACAATCAAATTCAAAGGTGTTAAATGGGACGTAGAAATTGAACCCACAGTAGCAGGTGTTCAAAGATTCAACTTCCAATCAGTTGCAAACACAGAACACAATACATTCGTTGTGAGAACAGACAATGGCAATTTAATATTCACATTTGGTGATCATGCATCACATGGAGGAGAATTTACTTTTGCTACAGGTGTTAAAGGCACTCTTAATAAAGGTTGGAGTTGGCCAGTAGCACAGGTTCTACAAATATTAAAACTGTCTGATTCTGCCAAAGTTACTCTGCATTTCTCTAATGAAGGTGCAATGCAATTTACAGTAGATTCGGGAGTGGGTGTATATCGTTACATCATACCAGCACAGGCACAATAATGTCAACTATCGGGCAGGAAAATTTAGGACCTTTGAACAGGGACTTTGCCAAGTTCTTACCAGCGATATCTAATTTCTATAATACTTTTATCAGTAAACAAAGAGTAACAGAAGGTGCTCACATACCCAAAGACAGAATACCCAAAGGTTTTGAGAATGATGTAGAAGGTTTAAACTTCCTCAATCCAGAAAAGGGTTATTTCACCTATGATGTGGGTTTATATTCAGCAGGCCATGCTTGTCTAGATGTAGAAAAAGCACCCGATAGAGATTCAATGTGTGTTAATAGAGATAGAAAGTTTTCCACTATAGTGGGTGATTCGGGTGGATATCAAATAGGTAAGGGTGTAATAAAATTTGATTGGCAGGATTTTGAAGGTAACAAAGCCAACAAAGTTAGAAGTGATATTTTAAATTGGTTAGAGCTAACTGCTGATTGGTCAATGACATTAGATATTCCTACTTGGGCATCTGGTCCTCTAAACTCCTCTAGAACTGGTTTAAAATCATTTGAAGACTGTTTGAAAGGCACATTATACAATAATAATTATTTCCAAAAGAATCGTTTAGGACAAACTAAATTTTTAAATGTATTGCAAGGTGATGACTGGAACACTGCTTGTATCTGGTATGATGCTGTGAAAAATTTTGAATTCGAAGGTTGGGCAATGGGTGGACTTAACATGTGTGATCTAGAAGTATTGTTACGAAGATTAATCATAATGAGAGATGAAAAGAAATTAGATAAGAAAAACTGGATACACGTCCTGGGTACATCACAATTAGACTGGGCATGTTTTTTAACACAGATACAGAGACAATTAAGAAAACATGTGAATCCAGATGTCACAATCAGTTTTGATTCAGCATCAGCTTTCTTAAGCACAGCTAATGGTTTAGTTTACACACACAATCTATTCACTCCTAAAAGATGGAGTTACATCATGGAGAAAGCACCAGATGATAAAAGATTAAAACACAGCACCATACCATTCCCATTTAAAAGTGCTATAGGTAACCGATTAAACATGGGAGATGTTTGTTGGTATGGCCCAGGAGACCTAAATAAAAACGATAAAGAAGGCAAGACTGCTTGGGACTCATTCAGTTATTGTTTGATGATGGCTCACAATGTTTACAATCATATTAGAGCAGTACAGATTGCTAATGATATCAATGATATAGAAATGGTCAAACATCGACCACAAGTTAAACATTGGAGGAAAACTAAAGATTCAGACAACACAGATCAAATGAGTGATTTTGTTCCAAAAAATATTCTTTATTTTAATACATTCGTTGAAGAACTATTTGAATCTGAAAAACCCATGGAATTATTAGATTCTGCTTCATCTTTCCTAGCAGATAACAGAGGAACTCGTTGGCAAACTTCTACAGGCGGTGGTAAAGGACAAAATAATTTTAGTTCATTATTCGACGGAGCATAACATGGCAAACAAAAACAAACAATTAAAAAAATTGCAACTGCATCACGATTACCTAAATAGAAAAGTGGCAGAGGTCACCGAATTAAGATTGCATGATAGAAGCATAGAAAGCAAAACCATATTAATGAGATTAAAAAAAGAGAAATTAGCCTTAAAAGATCAAATTGCCGAGTTGGAAGAAAAATTAGTAAAAACAAATTAACTTTGACAGATTGAAGTATTATGCTACAATTAAACAATATGCACAGGGATTATAATTCAGGACAGTTTGGTAATGATTCAGTTAAAGCATTTACCGGATTGGAGATTGAACATACTCTAGCATATGGCAAAAAAACTTTATTCTTAGCCACAAACGAATTTACTACAGATCAGGTATTAGAACTTGCAACATTGCATGATTGTGAAGCAATCTATTATGGTGCTAATAGAACATTCCAATACAACATAGGCACACATGTTTTTCAAATGAAAAAATTATTAGACCATGGCTATTATATTACAATTGATTATCCTTATGCAGATCATGAAGAAGTTAAAAAAAGATTTGCACTGATATGGAATGAACCTAAGTTTATACCATTCTGCTCAATTATATTTAAAGACAGTGATGATGACAAGCAATTACATTTTAAAATAGATGATGTTACTTTTAGACACAGCAATCCGGGAGTATGGGCAATGAGCATGCAAGATTTTAAAGACAAATCAGGATTTACAGATTGGGATCAATACAGCAAAGATGAGATTATAAAATGATTGAAGCACAAAGAGCACAAGCATTAAAAGAAAAATTAAATTTGAGCGACAAAATGATTTGGGTAACTTTCCGCAAAGAAGGCACTCACAAATATCCTGCAGCACTGACAGATCCTAATTTGGCCACAGGAGATGAGTATGATGTGAGTTTTTTGGGTTATCCTCACAGACATATATTTCATTTTCGAGTAGCAATAGAAGTATTTCACGATGATCGAGACATTGAGTTTATACAGTTTAAAAGATGGTTAGAAAATTTATATGGTAAAGGCATACTAGAATTGGATTATAAAAGTTGTGAAATGATATCGGATGATTTATATCTTGCAATTATTGAACGTTACCCAGGCAGAAAAGTAACAATAGAAGTATCAGAGGATGGAGAAAATGGCTCGCAAGCAGAATACCCAAGAGGTTAACATAGAAGTTAACGTACCAGTTAAGACACTGACCAAAAGGAAAGGTTATCTTCCCATAGGTGGTGGTGCATTGAATGCTGATTATACTTTTGTAGATGCTGTGGCCAATGTATGCACCATGATGGGCAATGCTGGTTACACCTATGGCAAGGATTTTATTTGGGCTTATCACGGCCATGACGATGATATGGAAGACACAGTGACTCTATATGTTCGAGATGAGAAAGTTAGAACTTGGTTGCATCTCCGAGCGAAATGTGATTATGATATCAAACATACTCATGATGGCGGTGTTAAATTAACAAAGGTTGCAAAATGAAAATAAGATTAGTATTCGAACCACATTCTGGAGTAAACATTAATAATAATCAAACATTCCGTCATTATGGAGAAAATTATCTTAGTGATTTTCCTGTAGAATGGGGTGGATTTATAGTTTTAGATTCTTATGAAACATTATATGAAAGAAAAGAACCCTTATATCAATTTTTAATACATGAAGGTAATGAAACTATTTTAACAGATGTATTAAAATATGTACAAACTAATCCCATGCATGGTTATCACACCCATGTATTAGTGAATAAAAATAATCAAAAAGAAGTAGTTATAAGCACAATATGAAAAAATCCGTACTGGTAGTGGGAGGAGCCGGATATGTTGGATCACACACTGCAAAACAATTAACAAAAAATGGTTTTACTCCTGTTGTTTTAGATAGGGATATTAAAACTAAACCATGGGCTACACAATATGGTCCAGCATTTGAATGTAATCTTCCTCGAGATATAGATTTTTTAAAAGAAATTGTTCACCGATACAACATAGATTCTTGTATACATTTTGCTGCACACACACAGGTAGGAGAATCTGTACGAGATCCATCTAAGTATTACAAGAACAATGTGATAATGACTGTGCAATTATTAGACAAATTAAGAGAAATAGGTGTGAACAAATTTGTATTTTCATCCAGTGCAGCCGTTTATGGTGTTCCTGTCAATGGTATAGCTGAAGATAATGAAACTAATCTACAGCCGATTAATCCCTATGGCAGAAGCAAATTAATGGTAGAGAATATTCTAAAAGATTATTATGTAGCTTATGGATTAAGCAGTATAAGTTTAAGATATTTTAATGCTGCAGGAGCAGATAATGATAGCGAAATAGGAGAGTTAAGAGAAAATGAATCTCATATTATACCACTAGCAATAGAAGCAGCATTTCAAAGCAAAGAATTTCAATTGTTTGGTACGGATTTTGACACACCCGATGGTACTTGTATTAGAGATTATGTTCACGTGACTGATTTAGCAGTGGCTCATGTTTTAGCTTTGCAAAAAGTGTCAGGCAATGTAATTTGTGAACAATATAATCTAGGATCAAGCACAGGCACTAGCAATCAACAGTTGTTAGATACTATTAAAAAATATATTGGTGAATTTAAAATTGCAAAAATGCCCAAACGAGCCGGAGATCCTCCAATATTGATAGCAAATACCGATCGTGCAAAAAATGAATTAGGTTGGAAAACTAAACACAGTACCATTGACAACATAGTGTGTACTGCTGTAAAATGGTATAATAACATTAATAAAAAAGATTTAAATTAATGAGTGATATCAATAAAGATCCCGTGGTAGAAGGTTTAATAGACACCTGGACTAATAAAAATAAACCTGTGAGCCAACAGATACGAGAAAGAATTACCAAAGCAGGAAAAAGATTCTTTGCAGCAGATAATATTAGCAAGTATATTGAAAAAGATGAAAAAGAAAAACTTATTGTTGAGTTAACAGCAAAATTTGAAGCAGTATTAGACAGTTTGATTATCGATCGTGTGAATGATCCCAACAGTGCAGGCACAGGACGAAGATTAGCCAAAATGTATATCAATGAAATAATGGGCGGAAGATATAACCCTGCACCAGATGTTACGACATTTCCTAACGAAGATGGTCGCTATGATCAGTTAATAGTGATTAGATGTGATATTAAGAGCATGTGTTCACATCATCATCAACCAGTATCAGGAGTGTGTTATATTGGTTGTTTGCCGGGCAAGAGATTAATTGGCTTGAGCAAATACACTCGAATAGCACAACATCAGGCAGCTCGGGGACATCTACAAGAAGAATTAACAGAGAAGATAGCATATAAAATATCTCAACTCACAGAGAGTCCAGCAGTGGGAGTGTATATCAGAGCAAGACATGGTTGTTGTGAGAATAGAGGCATAAGAAGTGCTAACTCCAGCACACAGACCACAGTGTTGAAAGGCTTATTGAAAACAGATCCTGCATTAAAAAACGAGTTCATGCACAATATTCAATTACAAGAAACACAGAGTGGTACAAATGGTTAACAGCTCAACAGTCAGCACCTGTCCACTATTTCCCGAATTAGAAAATCAAAAGTCACATGGGTCGTTAAACCCAGATACAGGAGAAATAACTATTCCTGGTCTTTTTTCTGTACAGGCCAACGCAATACTGCCACCGGGAGTGAATGTAGGCAGTGCAGCAACATCATATAATGTGTCTTATGATGCATGGCAATCCACTGCTAACAGGAATTACGAATTAGAATTACATGAAGAATATCCTGCTCTACGTCAAGCATGGGAACATTATCAAACTATTTTAAGAATGTGCAAATCTCGAGAGGAGGAGACCGGTGAGAATAGATTATAATCTACATCTCGATTACTCTGATGTGCTGCTCAAACCCAAAAGATCCACACTGAATTCTCGCAGAGATGTTGAAATGACTCGCGATTTTACATTTAGAAACAGTAAAAAACAATTGTCTTATACCCCTATAATAGCATCTAACATGGATGGTGTGGGCACATTCTCCATGGCACGAGTGTTACAGGATTATAAAATGCTCACAGTGATTCGCAAACATTACTCATTCAATGATTGGAAAACTTCAGCAGGCTCAGGATTAAAATTCAAATATGTTTCTGCCTGTGTGGGCACAGGTGCTATATGGGATAACGAAGCACTAGACTATCAAACATTAAAACAAGTGATTGCAGCATTTCCAGACATACCTGCCATCACAATAGATGTGGCCAATGCTTATCATGAGCAATTTGTAGATTTTGTAAAAAGAATAAGATCGGAATACCCAGATAAGATTATCATAGCAGGCAATGTAGCATCACCAGAGATAGTGGAAGAATTAATTATTAATGGAGCGGACGTGGTTAAAGTGGGCATAGGTCCAGGATCAGTGTGCACCACAAGAACACAGACCGGAGTAGGAGTGCCACAGTTTTCTGCTATCATAGAGTGTGCTGATGCTGCTAATGGAGTGGGTGGACATATCATTGCTGATGGTGGTTGTACTCAATCAGGAGACATAGCCAAAGCATTAGGAGCAGGAGCTCATATGGTGATGCTGGGAGGCATGTTAGCAGCTCACGATGAATCAGAATTAGAATTACGAGATGGCAAAAGAGTATTTTACGGTATGAGTTCAGAATCAGCATTTGAGCAACATGGTGCTCGCAAAGATGGATACCGAGGCACTGAAGGCAAAACAGTGTTATTAGACAATAGGGGTCCAGTGAGAGACACTGTAGAACAGATATTAGGCGGTGTGCGAAGCAGTTGTGTCTACGTTGGTGCAAGAAGAATTAAAGACATGCCCAAGTGTGCTCATTTCGTGAGAGTTAACAATATACAAAATAGGATATTCGATGGAAAATAATATAACTGTAGAAAAATTATATTTTACTAATATACAGATGCGTAATGCTCTGATACAGATTGAAGACAAATTAGTACATGACATGTGGTTGCCTGATATAATATTAGGCGTTAACAGAGGTGGATGTATTCCGGGTGTGTATCTTTCTCACAGATTAAAGAAAGAACATGCAGTAATAGATGTAAGATTAAGAGATCACTCTGCTAAACCTAATCTATCGGTATTAGAAAAAGAGTTTGCTTTTCAAAAAAAGATATTGATTATTGATGATATCAATGACACTGGTGCTACTTTTCAATACATTATAGATAATTTCGGTCGACATGATAGAATAAGATATGCTGCAGTAATTAATAATAAACCATCTCCGGTAAAAATGGATTATTACGGTTATGAAATAGATAAAGATGAAACTCCACAATGGGTGGTATTTCCATGGGAGGAATGGCAGAAATAACGGTCAGTTTGACTTCTAATCTAAATACCCGTATAATATACACATGAGCAATAAATCCGGAAAAATTTGGGGACAAACAGAGTTAATACATGCCAATGGCGTATTAGAATTCCACAAAATAGATTTCAAAGCAGGTGGGGTGTGTTCTAAACACAAACATAATTTCAAATGGAATGGATTTTATGTTGTAAGCGGTAAAATGAAAATTAAAGTTTGGCAGAAAGATCAACAAGATCTTATCGACGAGACCATATTAGGTCCAGGAGACTTTACTAAAGTTAAACCAGGCTACTATCATTTGTTTGAAGGCATAGAAGATGGTATGGCTTTTGAACTTTATTGGGCTGAATTTAACCACGATGACATACAGAGAGAAAATGTGGGTCATTTTAAAAGCGGCAACGTGGTCCGATTAGATAAAAAAGATAAAAAATAACAGGACCGATATGACTTCGGTAATTGACGAAAAACAATATCCAGTATATACTCTAGATAATGATCCAGAAATGGAAAAGAAGAAGAATGGAACTTATTCCATAGAAGAGATATTAGAAGCAGTAAAGGTATTAAATGAGCAAAATTAAAATAGCAGAATTATTTTACAGCATACAAGGAGAAGGCAGGTACATGGGTGTGCCTTCGGTGTTCTTGAGAACATTTGGTTGCAACTTTACTTGTGCTGGTTTTGGATTACCCAAAGGCATGCGTAGTGATGAGAATGACAAAGTATTTGAACAGCACAAACAATTTCCTTTTAAGAGCTATGAAGAGCTACCTTTAGTAAACACAGGCTGTGATTCATATGCATCTTGGGATCCGCGATTCAAAGACTTATCTCCCATGCTGACATCAGATGCCATTGTGGAAAGAACAATAGAAATATTACCTCACAAACGTTGGGTGGATGAACATTTTATATTCACAGGCGGTGAACCATTGCTGGGTTGGCAACGTGCTTATCCAGATGTATTGGAACATGCCAAGATGCAGGCTTTAAAAGAGATCACTTTTGAAACCAATGGCACACAAAAACTACACAAAGATTTTAAAGATTATTTGACTCAATGGAGTCAAAAGAATGATAGAACTAGAGAATCTATATCATTCTCTGTAAGTGCAAAATTAAGTGTGAGCGGAGAAAAACGTGAAGATGCTATATTGCCAGATGTAGTAGCAGAATATGGTGATGTGGGTCATGTGTATTTAAAATTTGTGGTAGCCTCTAAAGAAGATGCTGATGAAGCAATAGAAGCAGTGAAGGATTATAGAGCAGCAGGATTTAGAGGATCAGTGTATCTAATGCCTGTGGGCGGAGTGGAGAGTGTTTACCATTTAAACAATAGAACAGTGGCAGAATTAGCCATGAAGATGGGCTATAGATACAGTGATAGATTACAAGTGCCATTGTTTAAGAATGCTTGGGGAACATAGTTTGGTAAAGTATATGTGGAAAACAATTGATTTATTCCAAGAAGTATATTAAAATATAGATATGAAAGTTAAAAAAACTAAAAATACAAATAA
>Ga0209298_10002375_pt1 | contig 11741 bp, 7 predicted proteins | sample S_140806_EF_Meta_FD_187325 | JGI IMG/M metagenome (GOLD analysis project Ga0209298, IMG submission 187325) | Freshwater microbial communities from Lake Simoncouche, Canada to study carbon cycling - S_140806_EF_MetaG (SPAdes) (version 2) | ecosystem: Environmental > Aquatic > Freshwater > Lake ...
CTTTGTCTTCGGCGTAAAGGGTGAGACTGGTAAGACAAACAGCGAGAATGAGTAAGGAACGAATCATGGCGGCGTGAATAACGCCACCACGACATAAGCTCTCGCGAATTACTCCTCGCTCTTCGGCTCCGGCAGGAAAAAGCCGACGATGAGAGCGATGACGGCCATCGACGTGGCGATGTAACCGGCGGCCATGGCGACGTGCGACGGACGCACGTTCTGGATGCCGCCGGCGAGCAGCGGTGCGAGCCAGCTCGTGTTCACGACGGCCATGCAGGTGCCGATCATGCGCCCACCGACATTCGTGGCAAAGCTGCCGCCAGTACCGCGCAGATGGAGCGGGAAGATTTTCGGCAGGTATTCACCGAAGTAGCTGAACTGCGCCACGGTGACGAGTCCGCACAGGAAATAGCCCCACAGGAATGCCTCGCCTCCATTTTCAAACAGCATGAAGTAGGTCACGGGCAGGATGATGAGCGCGGGCACCTGGAAGACTTTCAGCAAGGCCACACGGCTGATGCCGATGATGAGCAGTGCGGCGAGCAATACGCGTCCAAGCAGGCCGCCCATCTCTTGGCGGAACTGCACCTTGCTGCTCATTTCATCGACGACCTTCTTGTGCGGTGCCTGCTGGATGGCGTTCTCCTTGATCTTGCCTCGCAGTTCGCCCTGCTTGGGCTTGTCGTCAGCTTTGATGGCGTCATTCAGCGCGAGGTTGAGCGTCTTCGCCTCCGCGATCATCGGTGCCATGATCTTCGCCTGCGGTGCGAGTTCCGGCAGTCCGGGCGTCACACGCGCCACGGTGACTTGCAGCGCACCGAAGGCGATGCCGTAGGCACAAGCGGAAAGGATCGTCGTTACCAGCGTGACGCGACGCAGCTCAGGCGAGAACAGTCCGCTGAAACTTGGGCGCTTGAGTGCTCCAGAGGCTTTTTTCTCCTTCCACACCTGACTTTCCGGCACAAACGGCAGCAGCAGCGCGATGGGGATCGCGGGCAAGATGCCCGTCATGAGCAGGTAGCGCCAGGAACCGACCGCGCCATCGAGTCCGGCAGGCAGGCCGAAGGCGGCCAGGCCACCTTCCTTGAGCTTCGCATTGATCCAGATGCTCATCAGCGTCACCGCCACGCCGCCGACGGAGGCAAACGCCTGCGTGATGCCGAGCCATTTCTCCTTCTGCTTCTTGTCCTGGAACACCTCTGCCAGCCACGTCACCGCAGCGATGAACTCCACGCACACACCGATGAACGTGGCACTGCGGAAGAACACAAACCAGCCAAGCGTGGTCGAATACGCCGCGCAGAACGGTGCGGCCGAATACAAGAAGATGCTCGCCGCCATGATCGTCTTCCGGCCGAATTTGTCGATCAGCCAGCCGCCCAGCAGGCCGAAGACGCCGCCGCACACTGCGGCGATGGTCAGCAGGTTGCCCACCCAGCTGGTGACAATCGGATTACTCGGCGGCAGCTTCAGCAGCTCCGCAATGGCCGGAGCCGCCACCAGCGGCGTCATCAGCAGCTCATAGGTGTCGAAAAGAAATCCGATGCTGGCGATGATGATGATGAGCCAGTGCTTGGTCGTGAGCGTGGGTGCGGGGGAGGACATGGTGGGCGCGATGCTGTCTGGAAGTGGGAGACAAGTCAACGGCTGGGAAGGGCGGAATCCCTCATGAAAATGAAGCACGTAGAGGGTTGGAGTGATGGAGCACTGGAGTTTTGGTGATTCAGGCGCCCAGGACTCCATTTCTCCACCACTCCATCTGGCCATCTCCGACACCTGTCGGACATTTTTCTCGATAAATCCGACACTTGTCGGCAAAATCGCGAATTATGGCGAAAAAAGCCCCCCACCTCTCTCCGCCGCCGAGCAGGCGCTCATGGACATCCTTTGGAAAAAGCATCCCGCGTCCGTTTTGGAACTGCTGGAGGCCGTCAACCAAGGCCGCGACGAACCGGTGACCCGCAACACGCTCCAAACCCAGCTTACGCGGCTCGAAGCCAAGGGCTGGATCGTGCGGGATGATTCCAGCCGCAGTCATGCTTACGAGCCCGCCGTGCCGGAGCAGCGCGGCCGCACCAGCGTGCTCACCGAGCTGAAGCAGCGAATCTTTGGCGGCAGCGGCCTCGCCCTCGTGCGCTGCCTCGTCGAGAGCGGCGAGATCACCGAAGAGGAACTGGCGGAGCTGCGCAAGCTCGTCCGCAGCAGGAAAGGAGGAGCCGAGTCATGAGCACGGAAACCATCACCTTCATCAATTTCCTGGTTCACAGCCTCGTCATCGGCGCGGCCGCCTGGCTGCTGGTGCGTTTCGTCATTCGCGGTGCTGATGTGCCTCTACAGCCCGTTCGACATCTCGATGCGGGATCTTTTTCCGACGAAGCAGCACGTCCCAGTCCTCACACCGATTCGCGAGACCTTCGAGCACGACTGGCGGGTGAAGGTAGAGCCGCAAAAAAGTCATGCCACAGCCCGTTTCTGCCCCGACCACGCCACCATGGAATCTGAACGACAGCTTCAATTGGCTGCACCGCCTCTCGTGGCTCGTCACCGCCCTATTGCTCCTGCAATTGCTGGTTCAAAGCGTCCGCCTTCAGCGCTGGGCATGGAGCTTGCGGGGCCTTTCCGCAGAGGAGACGGCTTTACTTCGCGACAGCGTCCTGGAGTGCGCCGGGCCTCCGGCGCTTTCGAACGTCTCAAGGCCCGCGAAAAGCTCCAGAGGTCTGGAGCACTCCAAAACGCTGCCGCGCATGCGAGTGTCCAATGAGATATGCATCCCCTGTGTCGCTGGCTGGTTCTTTCCCGTCATCGCGGTGCCTGCCCCCGCTTTTCAAGAACTCACCCCGCCGCAATGGCGCTGGCTCATCCGTCATGAGAGCGAGCACCTGCGGATGCACGACACCGTGGCGGTGCTGCTGCAAAACATCGCCCTCGCCTTCCTGTGGTGGAATCCCTTCGCCCATGCCCTCATCGAGGAATTTGCCCGCGCCCGCGAGGAGGCCTGTGACGCGGCCGCCGTCGAAGAAGAGCCGGATCAGTCATCCTACATCGACTTCCTGCTCAGCTGGGCGGCCAAGCCATCGCCCTCGCGTTTTGCGATGTCGATTGCTCGCTCGCGTCCGGCTCGTCGGCTCCAGGATCGTCTCGTGGCACTGATGGAAGCCCGAGGCGTGCGAAAGAAGCTCGGCGCGTTGTTCGTGCTCGGCTGCTTGGCCTTCGCCGTTCTCGCGCCGTTCTTCGCGGCCTCTTTCGGCATTGCTACCGTGGCTGCGCAAGAGGCAACAAAAGCGGATCCCAAGGACAAGACGATGTTCACGCGGATCTACCGTGTGGCTCCTGATTTTCTGGCACCAGGTGACACCGCCCGATCCAAGTTGGAGAAGCAAGACATCACCTTCCCAGAAGGTTCCAACGCCTTGTTTCAAGCTGCCACCTCTCAGCTCATTGTGAGGCATTATCCGGCGGCCCTCGATCAGATCGAAGCCATCATCGACCGCCTCCACAAGCGGCTGCCGCAGTTGCAGTTCCAATCCAAGTTCATCCAAGCTGACAGCTACTTGGCCACCCATGAAGGCATTTTGAAAGCTGGCGAGGCTACCGATCTGGTGCAAAAAATTTCGCTGCAAAAGGGAAGCGACCTATTGAGCAGCCCGAGTGTCACCACGAAGCTCGGACAAGAAGCGACTGTCGAGGTCCTGCGCGAGCAGTTCCCAGAGAGGTCATGGGAAGAAAACCGGCGCAACAAAGCAAAGTTTATCGGTCTGATGATCAACCTGATCGCCACCCCTGCCCCAGATGGCAGGGCAGCCATCGAAGTGAAGGTGAGTCTCGGCGTCGATCCCGATGGGAAGCATGCGTGGCTCACCGACAAGGGCTCGAAGCCCGACTGGGATCGCGTGCAGGTCCACACCACTTCGGCCAAAGCTATGATTCAAACGGGTGAAACGCTCGCGCTGCATCTGCCCACCTCCAAGAAGCCCGTTACCGTTTTCATTACCACCGAGGCGCTGAATCCCTCCCGGCAGAAAACGATCAGTTTTGACTCGACCGCCACCATGCAACCTTCGAGCACCAGCATTGACGTGCCCGACAAGGCCGCCAGTGAGTGGGCGGTGCGTGCTTACAAGCTCCCCGAAGACTTCGCTCAAGACAAACCAGCCATCGAGATGCTCAAAGCCGCTGGCATCGCCTTCCCAAAAGGCGCGGATACGTCGCTCAAGGATGGAAAACTCATCGTGCGGAACACCCAAGCCAACCTAGAGCTGATTGAAGCGTGGCTCGATGCGATGATTTATCGCGAGGTCAAAAAGAGCGTGCATCTCAGCGTGAAAGTCGTCGAGATGAAAGGCGACCTTGTGAAGCAGATGAATGACTGGCTGCAACCTTCGACCGAAAAGGTGGACGCCACCCAAACGCCTGCAGCAACCGAGCCGCTACCACTCGCCATGCGGCAGCAGTTAACCGTGAGTGGCATTTTCACCGACCCTCAATTCGTCAGGGCAATGAAGCGCTTCGCCACCGATCCCGATGCCAAGCTGGAAGTGCTGAAGCCCAATCCGAAGCCACCGATGTATATCCTCCCCGACGCCATGGGAGGCCAGGAGATGAAAGTCGAGCCCGTGATCGGCCCAGACGGAAACACCATCGAGCTGATCATTCGCACGCCTTCACAGGATCAAAACCCCGCCAGTGGCATTTCCACCGCCATCACCATCTGGGATGGCCAGACGGTCGTTCTGGGCTCCCAGCCATCCGAAGGTGTCTCCCGCATCCTTTTCATCACGGGTTCCCTCATCGAAGAGAAGGGCAAAAAGTGAAATGAGGTTTTGCCGCCCGGAATGGAAGCCTTCATCATGCGCCCCCCATGCCGCACGACCTCACCTCCGCTCCGCTGACCGATCCCCTCAACATCTACCGCTACCGCGACAGCCTGTACGCGGTCGATTTGATCACGGCGGCGCTGAGCCTCGACTTCTTTACCTGGCTGTCGGCCAATCCATCGTCACTCAGCGACATTTGCGATCACTTTGGTTTCAAAGAGCGCACGGTGGATGTGATGCTCACGCTCTTCACGGCGAATGGCTGGGTGAAAAAGGACGGCGGCGTGTTTCATGCCACGGACACGGCCAAGGAGCACCTCCGTGCCGGTTCCGTGTGGGATCTGCGGCCTTACTACGCCTCGCTGCATGATCGCCCCATCGCCCGCGACTACCTTGAAGTTCTCAAAACGGACAAACCCGCTGGCTGGAGCGGTGACAAGGCCGCCTTCGATTGGCACAAGGCGATGGAGCAGGAGGACTTCGCCCGCAAATTCACCGCGGCGATGGATTGTCGAGGTCTCTATCTCTCGCAGGCCTTCGCGAAGAAGCTCGATCTCAGCGGCCGCACTTGCTTGCTCGATATCGGCGCGGGCAGCGGCATCTACGCCAGCTCCATCGCCGCGCAGCACACGCACCTCAAAGCCATCGCGTTTGACCAAGCACCCGTGGATCGCATCGCCGCCAAATTGATCGAGGAACGCGGCTGCGCCGATCGCGTCAGCGTGGCGACCGGGAACATGTTCGACGGCCTGCCCACCGGCTGCGACGTGCATCTCTACTCAAATGTCCTGCACGACTGGGGTGTGGCCGAGGTGCAGAAGCTGCTCGCCGTTTCCCATGCCGCACTGAAGCCCGGCGACCTGCTCATCATTCACGATGCCTTCATCAACGAGGCCAAAAACGGCCCGCTGCATGTCGCCGAATACTCCTGCCTGCTCATGCACTCCACCCAGGGCAAATGCTACAGCACCGGCGAATACGCCGCGCTGCTCGACGAGGCCGGTTTCACACCCGGCGCGTATCACGACACCGCTGTCGCCCGTGGCTTCATGACGGCGATTCGCCGTTGATAAGCCCCGCAGGCAGGAAAAGACATAAGAAACCTCCAATCTGGAGGCCTCTCAGGCCGTATTTGGAAGGCTCCCATCCGTCATGCCCCGTTTCCTCCTTCCTCTTTTCATCCTCCCCGCGTCTCTCCTTGCGGAGAAGATTCAATACAACCGCGATGTGCGGCCGATCCTCAATGAGAAGTGCTTCCACTGCCACGGCGCGGATGCCAGCCATCGCAAAGGGGAGCTGAGGCTCGATCTCCGTGCGGAGGCGATGAAGCCTGCGGAGTCTGGCGACACCGCGCTGGTGCCCGGCAGCCCGGAAAAGAGCCAGATGCTCACCCGCGCGATGCTAGCCGATTCGCACGACGACGTCATGCCGCCGGAGAAAAGCGGCAAACCTCTCACCAGCGCCGAAAAGGCCATTTTGAAGCAGTGGATCGCCGAAGGAGCCGAATATCAGGGCCACTGGGCCTTCCTGGCGCCGGTGCGGGTCGAGCCGCCGAAGGTCGCGGGCATCGAGCACCCGGTGGATCGCTTCATCGCGACCCGTTTGGAGAAAGAAAAGCTCCAAATGTCCCCGCCAGCCGATGCGGCGACGCAGATGCGCCGGGTATCTTTGGACCTGACGGGATTGCCACCATCCCAGTCTGATCTGTACGATCTGACCGATTGGTCCGGCAAAAAATACGAAGCCTACGTGGACCGCCTGCTCGCCAGTCAGCACTACGGCGAGCGCATGGCGATGCAGTGGCTGGACTACGCCCGCTACGCCGATTCAAACGGCTTCCAAACCGACAGCAGCCGCCAGATGTGGCCTTGGCGTGATTGGGTGATCAAGGCCTTCAACGATAATAAACCCTTCGACCAATTCACCACCGAGCAGATCGCAGGTGACCTCCTTCCAAACGCTCGCCGTGATCAGATCGTGGCCACCGGTTTCAATCGCAATCACCGCATCAATGGCGAGGGCGGCATCATCGCCGAGGAGTGGCGCATCGAGAACATCATGGATCGCGTGGAAACCACCAGCGCCACCTGGATGGGCCTCACCATGGGCTGCTGCCGCTGCCACGATCACAAATACGACCCAATCTCGATGAAGGACTTCTATTCCTTCTTCGCCTTCTTCAACAACGTGCCGGAAAGTGGCACCATCCAGGGCGCGTCGAACCGCAGCGGCGGCAACAGCCTTCCAATCACCACGGTGCCCACGCCGGAGCAGGAGCAAAAGGTCGCGCAGCTCGATGCGGACCTCAAAAAGGCCAAAGCACACGTCGCCGAGATCACGAAGCAACTCCCGCAGCTCATCGCCGCCTGGGAACCGAAAGCGCAGGAGACGCTGAGCAAGATGAAGACCGTCTGGGCACCGCTCACGCCGACGAAGGTCGAATCAAAAAACGGCACTACTTTGGTGAAGCAGCCCGATGGCAGCTACCTCGCCACCGGAGCGAATCCGCAAAAGGACGTGTACATCTACGACGCACCGCTGCCGGAGCAGGGCGCATCCGCCTTCCTGCTCGAATGCCTCACCGATCCCTCGCTGCCCGGCGGCGGCGCGGGTCGCTACAGCAACAGCAACTTCGCCCTCAGCGCCTTCGATGTGTATGTGAGGCATAAAAACGGCAAGCAGGAGCTTTTGAAGTTCAAAAAGGCCGAGGCCGACTTTTCGCAAAAAGGCTACGAGATCGCCAACGTGATCGACGACGGCAAGCGCAAGGGCAAACGCGGCTCCTGGGCCGTCGATGGTCCCACCCGCAAAGAAAACCGCCGCGCCATGTTTGTGCTGCAGGAGCCCATCGCGCCCGAGAAGGACGCCATGCTGCTACTCCGCGTGCGTATGGAAGCCATCGGCGGGCACAACATCGGCCGCTTCCGCCTTTCCGCCTCCAGCCTGCCACCGGACGCGGTGCGGCTCAGCGGCGATCCATTTTCACCCGCGCTCAAACTCGCCATCGAGACGCCTGCGGCCAAACGCACGCCGCAGCAGAAAAAAGACATCACGGCCTTCTTCCGCGCGAATGTCGAAAACCCGCTCAAACTAGCCGATGTGGCCCTCACTCGTGCTCAGAAGGCCTACGACGACTTCGACCGCTCACTGCCAAATGTGATGGTCATGCAGGAAGGCCCCGTGCGTGACACCTTCGTGCTCAAGCGCGGCGAATACGACAAACCCGGCGACAAAGTGACCATGGCCACGCCCGCCGTCCTGCCGCCCATGCCGAAAGACGCACCCGTGAACCGCCTCGGCCTCGCCAAGTGGCTCGTCGATCCCACGAACCCGCTCACGGCCCGCGTGTGGATCAATCGCACCTGGGAAAAATTCTTTGGCTATGGCATTTGCAAGACCGCAGAGAACCTCGGCTCACAGGCGGAGTATCCGGTGCATCCCGAGCTGCTCGACTGGCTCGCCACGGAGTTCATCCGCAGCGGTTGGGACATGAAGAAGATGCAAAAACTCATCGTCATGAGCGCCGCCTATCGACAGAGCAGCAAGGTCACGCCCGCCTTGCTCGAAAAAGATCCCGACAACCGCCTGCTCGCTCGTGGACCGCGTTTCCGCCTCGGCGGTGAAGTCGTGCGCGATCAAGCGCTCACCATCGCCGGCCTGCTCGTGCCGAAGGTCGGCGGCCCCAGCGTGAAGCCCTACATGCCCGACGGAGTCTGGGACGACACCAGCAAATACGGCGACCTCCGCGGCTACAAGGCCGACAGCGGCGAAGGCCTCTACCGCCGCAGCTTTTACACCATCTGGAAACGCACCGCCGCGCCGCCGACGATGCTCATGTTTGACGCCCCCAGCCGCGAAGTCTGCACCGTGAAACGCAGCCGCACGAATACGCCGCTCCAGGCACTGTCTCTTTTGAACGAAGTGACTTTCGTCGAGGCAGCTCGCGGTCTCGCACAGCAGATGATGAAAAACGGCACCACGCCGGAGCAGCACCTCGCCTACGGCTATCAAAGAGCCACCGCGCATGCCATCGACGCCGATTCGCTGAAAAAACTCGCCGCAGGCCTCATCGCCCGCATCGCAGCCTTCAAAGCCAAGCCCGAGGAAGCCAAAGCCCTCCTCGCCCAAGGCATGCTCAAAGCCGATGCCACTCTCGATCCTGCCGAGCTCGCCGCTTACACGACCACCGCCTCCGTTTTGCTCAACCTCGACCGCGTCGTCACTCGCGACTGAGGAACATTGAACATGGAACTCTGAACATGGAACATTGAATAAACCAGAAGTATGCGAGCGGGCGACAACATGAAACCGAAGTTCGACCTGGAAGAACGTCTTCTCGACTTTGCAGTTTCGATCATTCTCTTCACGGAGAGCATGGTGAAGACAGAGGCGGGGCGTCACATTGCTGGACAGCTTTTGCGTTCAGGGACAGCTCCGCTCGGTCACCAAGGCGAGGCAGTCTCCGCTGAATCACCCAAGGATTTCATCCACAAGATGAAGATCGGCCTCAAAGAACTTCGAGAAACGATGCGCTGGCTCAAACTCGCTTCCCGTGTGCCCCTCCTCAAGAATCCTGCCGACTCCAAGCAAATCCTCGACGAAACCGACCAGCTCATCCGCATTTTCATGGCAAGCATCCGAACCGCAAAATCGAATGCATTGCGAGCCAAGGAGCCGTGAAGAAAATTGAACATTCAACAATGAACTTTGAACATTGAAATCAAACCCACCCAAAGCCGCCGCCATGTCCCAACGCCCATCTCATTCAATGTTCGATGTTCCTTGTTCGATGTTCAATGTTCAGGACGCCCTCAACCGCCGCATTTTCCTGCGAAACTCCGCCGCAGCCGTCGGCACCGCCGCGCTCGCGCAGCTCCAGGGCGCGACTTCGTTCCCGAACTATGCGCCGAAAGCCAAGCGCATCATTTATCTGTTCCAAAGCGGCGCTCCATCACAGATGGACCTCTTTGATCCGAAGCCGCAGATGGCGGCGCAACGCGCCAAAGACCTGCCGGAGTCCATCCGACAAGGTCAGCGGCTCACGACGATGACTTCGGGGCAAAAATCCTTCCCGGTCGCGCCGTCGATGTTCAAGTTCGCGAAGCATGGGAAGAGCGGCATGGAGCTCAGCGAGCTCATTCCGAACATCAGCGGCGTTTCCGACGAGATTTGCCTCATCCGCTCGATGTTCACCGAGGCGATCAATCATGATCCGGCGATCACGTTTTGCCAAACCGGCTCGCAACTCGCAGGTCGTCCCAGCATTGGCTCGTGGCTCAGCTACGGCCTCGGCAGCTTGAACCGCGATCTGCCGGCTTATGTCGTCATGACGTCCTTCGGCACCGGCCGCCGCGAGGATCAGCCGCTTTACGACCGTCTCTGGGGCAGCGGCTTTTTGCCCACGCATCATGCGGGCGTGCGCTTCCGCAATTCGGGCGATCCCGTACTCTATCTCTCGAATCCATCCGGCGTGGATCGTCCCATGCGCCGCCAGATGCTCGATGAACTCGCCGAGCTGAACCAAAAGGACTTCCAAGCCTTTGGCGACCCCGAAACGGCCACGCGCATCGCTCAATACGAGATGGCCTTCCGCATGCAGACCAGCGTGCCCGACCTCGTGGACACCAAAAACGAGCCGCAGCACATTCTCGACATGTACGGCCCGGATGTGACCAAGCCCGGCACCTACGCTGCGAACTGCCTGCTCGCCCGCCGACTCGCGGAGCGGGATGTACGCTGCATCCAGCTCTTCCACATGGGCTGGGACCATCACGGCGGCCTGCCAAACGCCATCAAAGGCCAATGCCGCGATACCGATCAGGCCACCGCCGCGCTCATCAAGGACCTCAAGCAACGCGGTCTGCTCGATGACACCCTCATCGTCTGGGGCGGCGAATTCGGCCGCACCATCTACTCGCAGGGCACGCTCACCGAAACGAATTACGGCCGCGATCATCACCCGCGCTGCTACAGCCTTTTCCTCGCCGGAGCCGGTGTGAAAAAAGGCCACATCCACGGCGAAACCGACGACTACAGCTACAACATCGTACGCGATGGCGTCCACGTGCACGACCTGAACGCCACGATCATGCACCTCCTCGGCATCAACCACGAGCGCCTGAATTACAAATTCCAAGGCCTCGACATGCGCCTCACCGGCATCGCCGGAAATGTGGTGAAGAGCATCCTCGCGTGATCGCTTTGCCTTCGTAGTGGGAAACGTCCGTTTCCTGAATTCTGGCGTTCATCAAAGCATGCCGCTTTTCGTGATGCCAATCGCTCGCTGCTACTACGACCGAGCTGTCGTAGCGGAAAACGTCCGTTTTCCGCACGCGTCCAAGCCCAGAAGGCAGGCTGACGCCTGCCTCTACCAGTGCCCTCACTTCGCTTTCGGATTGCGCATGTAATACAGATGCCCGTCCTCGGCACCGCCGACGAAGTCAGGCAAACCATCCGCATTGAAATCGACGGTCGTGGGGCTGACGTCGTGGCCTTCGATGTTGGCATCGGAAAGCAGGCCCATATCGGTGAAGAACCATTTGCCATCGGCGGCGCTTTCCTGGCGGAGGAAGTTGGCGTTGGCGGAGTTCAGCAGGATGTCGAGCTGGCCGTCCTGATCCCAATCCATGATGCAAAGTTTGCGACGACCGCTCTTGCCGGCGATGCCGCTGTTGAGGCGCAAAGGTTCACCAGCAGTCATGGCGACGGGTGTTTTCACTTTGAGGCCTTCTTCGGCTTTGTGGGCCTTGTTGGAGGCACAAATGACACGCTGCGGATGCTTGAGCACGAGTTGGTCGCCTTGCTTCGCACGCTCGAAGAAGGCGAGGTAGCCTTCCTGATCGAGCATCACGAGGTCGGTGAGGCCATCCTTGTTCCAATCGGCTCCCACAGGCGTGGTGCGCCATTGCGTGAGCAGGGCTTTGCCAT
>Ga0209298_10002376_pt1 | contig 11740 bp, 4 predicted proteins | sample S_140806_EF_Meta_FD_187325 | JGI IMG/M metagenome (GOLD analysis project Ga0209298, IMG submission 187325) | Freshwater microbial communities from Lake Simoncouche, Canada to study carbon cycling - S_140806_EF_MetaG (SPAdes) (version 2) | ecosystem: Environmental > Aquatic > Freshwater > Lake ...
AAAACACTTCCTAAGTAGTTGAAAAGGGCCGAAAGGCCCTTTTCTCGTTTATAGCATAAATACCTATACTGCGGTCAGCCGGCAATGTAATCAGGCTGTGTGAGGATATCCTCACTAACATAGAACAGGGAGCTCGGTATGGCTATAGGCCGTATATCTGGTTCAATGTTGAAATCTAACCTGACTAGAAACGGGGTAGATCTAGCATTTGAAACCAACATTCTTTATCTGGACGTGACTAACGCACGAGTCGGAATCGGGACTTCTTCACCATCCACAACATTACACGTAATCGGAACAACCACAACCAATAATTTAATAGTTAATAACATAACATCAGATGACAGCACAGCCATACAGATTGACGATAATTTGAATATCAATGGTTTGCTGAATATGAACAGCAACAGAATCAACAGTGTTGCTGATCCGTTAGCTGACGGAGATGCTGTTAATAAAAAATATGTGGATGATCAATTTGCTGCTGCTGGATCAGGCACAGTAACATCTATCACAGCAGGTACAGGACTTACCGGTGGCACAATCACTACCTCAGGCACAATAGCACTAGATTTCAACACTGTGGTTGCTCGAGTAGTAGGCGATGACTCTACAGGTACAGATCTTCGAGTGGGAGAAACTGTTAAAATTGCTGGAGGCACAGGTATCACTACTTCAGTATCTGGAGATACATTAACTATTTCTAGTTCTACTGCATCACAAGGTATCACTTTTGTGGGTGATGATTCTACGGGCACAAGAATTTCAGACGGTGAAACTGTTAAAATTGCTGGTGGAAATAATATCACAACTGCCGTGTCGGGAGACACCCTGACCATCACTGGCAGCAAAGATATCAATGTTAATTCAATATCTTCTGGAGATTCATCTGCCATACAGATCAACGATAACGTAAATGTGTCAGGCACTTTTAATGCCAAAACCATTGTGACCAACGATCTTATATCTGAAGACAGCACTGCTATCAATGTGTTAGATGGCTTGAATGTCAGTGGTACACTGAGTGCAGATATATTAGATGTTAATGAGATCAGTTCTGGTGACAGCACTGCCATACAGATCAACGATGGATTAAATGTATCAGGCACACTGACTGCTAACACCATACAAACCAATGAATTATCCAGCACAGAATCTACTGCTATTCAAGTGAATGACAGTTTAAATGCCAGCGGTACCATCACAGCCGCAAGTTTTGTCACTCATGGAGCATCAGGCAACATCACAGGTGTTAATAATATCGAAGTTAATCAGATTTCCAGCAATGATTCCACTGCTGTACAGGTTGCAGATGGTATGAATGTGTCGGGTACTCTAACAGCTCCAACATTCGTAACCAACGATATCAGTTCTAATGATTCTACAGCAATTCAGATCAATGACGGATTGAATGTAAGAGGTAATTTAACTGCCACCGGCTTGGTAGCAAATGGTATCACTTATCCTACCACGGACGGTTCAGCCAACCAAGTATTGGTTACCAATGGATCAGGAGTTTTAAGTTTCACAAGTTTAAGTGGTTTCACAGGTATCACTTTCGTAGGCGATGACAGCACAGGTTCTACCATTAACACAGCAGAAACACTAAAATTCACAGGAGCATCAGGTATAACCACTGCAGTGGTCAATGACACAGTTACCATCACAGGTCCCGATCTATCTTCATATCTGACCAACTCGCCAATCACAGTGGTAGGAGATGACTCTACAGGTACCACACTGAACACCGGTGAAACAATTAAGATTGCCGGAGCATCTAACATCACCACAGCAGTGTCAGGAGATACTCTAACTATCACCGGTCCTAATTTAACCAATTATACTCAAAAAACCGATAAAGCCATTACAATTGTAGGTGATGACTCTACTGGTACTGATGTTACTATTGGAGAAACATTCAAAATTGCCGGAACGTCTAACATCACCACAGCAGTATCAGGAGACACTCTTACAATCACTGGCAGCAAAGATATTGATATTAATTCCATATCATCTTCAGATTCATCTGCTATACAAGTGAATGACAGTTTAAATGCCAGCGGTACCATCACAGCAGCAAATTTTGTTACCAATGGCACGTCGGGTTACATCACAGGTGTTAATACTCTTGAAGTTAACGAGATTTCCAGCAATGATTCCACTGCTGTACAGATCAATGACGGATTGAATGTTAGAGGTACTCTAACTGCCACTGGCTTGGTAGCTAACGGTATCACTTATCCTAACACAGATGGATCCACAGGTCAAGTATTGGTTACCAATGGATCGGGGGTTTTAAGTTTCACAAGTTTAAGTACTTTCACTGGTATCACTTTTGTGGGTGATGATTCCTCAGGCAGCACTATCAACACAGCAGAAACACTAAAATTTGTAGGAGCAACAGGTATAACCACAGCAGTAGTGAATGACACAGTTACCATCACAGGTCCCGATCTGTCAGGTTATGCACAAAAAACTGATAAGGCAATCACCATTGTGGGAGATGATTCCACAGGCACAGATGTGACCATTGGAGAAACATTTAAGATTGCAGGTACATCAGGTATCACCACAGCAGTGTCAGGAGACACAATTACAATTACAGGTCCTAATCTATCTTCATATCTGACCAATTCCACTATCACAGTGGTAGGTGATGACTCTACAGGAACCACTCTTAATTCAGGAGAAACTATCAAGATAGCAGGCACTCAAAACATTACCACAGCAGTGTCAGGAGACACTTTAACTATCACAGGTCCCGATCTGTCAGGTTATCTAACTGCTGTACCTAAAATTATTGACATCAATGAGATATCATCTTCAGATTCATCTGCTATACAGATTAATGATGCTGTAAACATTGCTGGCATATTGAGCGTGGGTGGCAATGTTATTTCCAATGTGAGTGATCCAGTTGCCAACCAAGACGCTGCAACAAAAAATTATGTGGACAGTCAACTTTCTAGTGTTTCGACTTCGTTCTATGTGGAAGATGGCACATCTACTATTACCACAATCGATTCTGGAGACACTCTAAGAATCATTGGATCAGGCGGAATTACCACAGCAGTATCAGGAGATACCCTAACTATTACTGGTGCTAATCAAGCACAGGGTATTACATTCTTTGATGATGCTTCTACCAGCACAGCAATACCCGATGGAGGCACCCTACAAATTACCAGCGGAGAGGGTATCAGCACTTCTATCCTAGGAAATGTGATAACTATAACAAATACTTCGACGCAGCTGGAAATCGATGGCGGCAGTGCTTATTCAGTGTACAATGCCATTTCCGAAGCGTTGATCGACGGAGGAACTGCTTAAAATGGCACAAATTAGACTACGAAGAGACCTAGCAGCAAACTGGACATCAGCCAATCCTACACTGGCTGCTGGAGAAGCCGGTTATGAATTAGATACCAATCGAGTAAAAATTGGTGATGGTTCTACAGCATGGAATAATTTAAATTACATAAGATCTGATTTAACCGTAGCAGTGGACGATTCTACTTCAGAACAATTTTATACTGGCAGAACACTGAATATAAAAGGTTCTGGTAATATTTCAACCACACTTGCCAATGATACTTTAACAATTACAGGCACAGGATCAGCACAAGGTATCACATTCGTAGGTGATGACTCAACTGGCATAAGAATTTCTGATGGAGAGACAATAAAAATTGCTGGTGGCACAGGTATCAGCACGTCAATGTCATCAGACTCCACAGGTGACGTATTGGTTATCAGTGCTGACGGAACCACTGCAGTGGCCAATGTGCTGTATGTTTCCAAGAGTGGATCAGATTCCAACAATGGTCAAACTCTAGCCACATCATTCTTAACTATCAAAGCAGCTTTAGCAGTGGCTACCACAGGCACCACAGTATTTGTCAAGAGCGGAGATTACACAGAAGCCAATCCTGTGACTATACCAGCTGGTGTGGCTCTAGTGGGAGACAATTTGAGAACTACCACAGTGAGACCACTCACTACCAATGCTGATTTATTCTATATGAACAACAAAGTTTATGTGACAGGATTTACTTTCCGAAGCCATGTGAGTCCAGGAGCAGCATTTGCATTCAATCCCAACGGTTCAGCAGGCACAATTGTGACCAGTCCTTATGTGCAGAACTGTTCCAGTATCACAACCACCGGTACTGGTATGAGAATTGACGGTTCACATTCTGCAGGATTAAAATCCATGGTTGTGGATGCCTACACACAATTTAACTCAGGCGGACGAGGAGTACATATTTTAAATGATGGGTATGCACAATTGGTGAGCTTGTTCACTATCTGTTGCAATATCGGTGTGCTGTGCGAGAGTGGTGGACAGTGTTCTATCACAAACTCTAACACATCTTTTGGCACATATGGATTGAAAGCCGATGGAGTGGGCACTGCTCTATTCACAGGATTGACCAATGGTGCCAACCAGAGCGGAACCACTATCATCATAGACGGGTTGTCCTCTAGGCCAGCTGTCAATGATGTGGTAAAATTTGACGGAGATGTGAATTATTATACCATAGTATCTTCCACGGCTGTGAACAGCAGCGGAGAATCCACTGTGGAATTATTGGAAACTGTGAGAGACGCTATCGCCAACAACACCACAGCAACATTCTATAAGAGAAGTTTAATATCTGCCAGCGGCCACACATTCGAATATGTGGGTTCAGGCGATGATTTAACCACTGCACTGCCATCAGGCGGCGGAGTGCCTGTACAAGAGAACGAGATCGTACAGGCCAACGATGGACAAGTTTACTACACCAGTACGGATCACAAAGGTGATTTTAGGATTGGTGATGACCTGTTGTTCAACAGAGCGACAGGAACAATAACCGGAAGGACGTTCAGCCGAAGTTTATTTGCGGTTTTAACTCCTTATATATTAGCCCTAGAGGGCTCATTAAACAACTAAGGGAGAGGAGGATAAAAAATGGCATTGGCATTGAACGTATTCAGAACAGTAACAGCAGAATTTACAACTGCAACTACCACTGTTTATACAGCACCAGTATCATACACAGGTATCGTACTGTTGGCACAGATTACTAACGTGACAGGCACAGCTGGCACAGTAACATGCAGTGTAACAAACTCTGCATCCACAGTAACAGAATTATTGAAAGATTTTTCTATACCAGCTTATGATGCAGCATCGGCAGTATCTGGAAAATTAGTTATTGAGACTGGCTGTGAATTTAAAATTTCAGCAAGTGCAAACAGTAAATTCAAACTTACTTTGAGTATACTAGAGAGCGCGAACGAGTAATAAAGGCAAAGAATGAGTAGTGGAAGAATAAAGAGCGGCAAGGTAAAAAAGATTGCACCTACAGCGGTATCCGCGGATAGGTATAATTTTATACAGTTGTCAGAAACAGAACCGGATTTAGGTGTACCATCGTCAACGGGGTATGTACTAACCAGCGACACGTCTGGAAACAGATCTTGGGTTGCGGCTGCTTCAACTCTGGAAACTTCTCCGATCACATTTGTGGGCGATGACTCCACAGGCACTGCTGTTAATCTTGGTGAAACATTTAAATTTAAAGGTGGAAATAATATCACCACTGCAGTGATTGGAGATGAGTTAACCATCTCTGTCAGCAAAATTTTAGACGTTAACGAATTATCCAGCTCTGACAGCACAGCAATACAGATCAATGACGCGGTAAACATTAGTGGTATACTAACAGTCGATAGAATACAAACACACGGTTTGTCTATTAATCAAAATAATATCACCACTAGCCGTACTAATGATAATCTTGTGTTATCAGCAAGCGGGTCGGGTAGAGTATATGTTTTAGATGATTTTGAAGTAACAGGCACAGCTTACCTAAATGATGTTACTGTGACAGGCACTGCCACATTGCCTTCAATAAAAACCAATTCAATATCCAGCGACGACTCAACCACAATATTAATTGATGATTCTGTGAATGTAACTGGCACATTAACAGTCGCTAATGCTGTTATCAACAGAATCGTAACCAATGATTCTAGTGATATCAACATTAATGGTGCTCCGGTTAATTTTGCTGCTGGTGGAGAAGTTTTATACAAAGAGACTGCCTCTATATCAGACCTTGCTGATGTAGACGTAGAAAATCCACAACTGGATCAATTCTTAAGATACAATGGTTCGCAATGGGTGAATGGATCTGGTGCTGCAGTTTCTGCAGGTGTGGGAGTTTCTTTCTATCTCACAGATCCCACAATCACTGCCACAGGCGCCAACAATAACAATGAAATTATCACCATGCAGAGTGCTGTGGGCACTGCATTGGAACAGACAGTTTCCAAATCCATCAACAACACCACAGATGTTTTGGCATCTTTTGTGTCCACAGCATTGAACAGAACAGTGATAGATGGGGGCAACTGGTCATTCATCAACCATGCTTATGTGGACAGTGCTGTAGGAACAACCTCCATATCGAATGCCATCTATAAAGTATTGCCATTTGCTACCGGTACCGTGACTGTCACTGGTTCAGGTACATCAAGAACTGCCACAGCATCTGCAGGCACACCATTTGCCTCTGCAAACATAGACGCATACTCTAACAACACTGTGTTGATGTTAAATTTTAATGGAAGCAATGCATCTACCACATTTACAGATTCTGTTATAGATGGAACTCCCAAGACTGTAACAGCCAGCGGCGACGCAAAATTATCAACAGCGGAAAAGAAATTTGGCTCAGCCAGTCTAGCACTAGATGGCACCGGCGACTATGTCAGCGTGGCAAGCAGCTCTGATTTTGGCTTTGGAACTGGAGACTTTACTATAGAAGGTTGGTTCTATAAAACAACAGCAACTACACAATATTTGTTTGATACAAGAACAACTTTAACCGAAAACTCAGTTACTGTTCAGTCACAAGGAAATGGAACTTTAAGATTATTTGTAAATGGCGCATTTGTATTGACATCTAGTAATACTCATACTAACAATGCTTGGAATCATCTTGCTATCTCTCGTGCTAGTGGCGTAACAAGATTCTTTATAAACGGTGTGGTATCCACTAATACCTACACTGATACAACTAATTATGGCTCTACAAAGCCCTTAGTAATTGGTGCGCTATACAACGGCTCAACAGCATTTGCTGGTTACATTGATGATTTTAGAGTTACTAAAGGCGCTGCCTTATACACAGGCACTTTTACAGCTCCTACTGCAGAATTAACTGCCAGTTCCAACACTGTGGCTTCATACCTACAAACACCTCAGGGATTGTATCAGATCACTGCTCGCTCATCTGACACAGTGATCACTATTGACACTCCATCGGGCTACACCAACGAATCAGCTGTGTCAGGCACGGTGTGGAAAAGATTGTTTAGATCTGCAGAATCACCGGTGATTAATTCTTTGGTGGCTGCCAACTACAACATTACATCCACACAATCTTCCTATGCCATCAGCACTGTCACACGGTTAGGTATGATTGTGTTTGGTACCACAACTGATAATATAACATTGACCTATGTGTATGATGGTCAAGAAAATGCTTCTTCAATTGTGTCACCGTTGTCAACTCTACACAACGATTTGGCTGGTCTACAAGGTGGAACAGCAGAAGAATTCTATCACTTAACATCCGCAGAATACACTGGTACAGGCACAGGCACTTTTGTGCGAGCATCTGCTCCTACCATCACAAATCCTTCAGTGTCAGGCACACTGAATGTTAACACAATTAATTCTACAGATTCTACTGCTATACAAATCACAGATGGTGTGAACATATCTGGTACTCTAAATGCCAAAACTCTAGTAACCACGAACATCAGTTCAGAAGATTCTACCGCTATACAAGTCACTGGTGGTATCAATGTGACAGGTTCCGTGAGATTGGGTGGATTACAATATCCAGTCACAAATGGAGAATTAGGTCAAGTATTGAGCAGCTCAGGTACGGGCTCTGTGGAATGGGCAACATTAACTGGTGGTGGTGGATCTAACGTAGCAGCAGACTCGGTTACATTCACAGGATTTGGCAGCAACAATATCGTTATATCAGATCCTAACATATCTGTGGATCTAGCAGGAGTGGTACAATATGGTGCTGTGGATGATTCGCAGGCTATTGGAACTTCTCCGGGTACATTTGACACATGGAGTGCCAATGATTATGATAGTGCATTCTATATTGCTACCACATTAAACAACACAGCAGTGGAATATGGTACTGCTTCTATATCTGTAGCTACCAATGGATCAGCTGCTTTTGTTTCATCAGGTGGGGTAGTTGCAACAGGCAACACTGGACAATTAACCTACTCAGCAGGATTTGCTTCTCCCAATGTTACTGTATATGGAACAGGAGCAAGTGCTAACAACACTGCCAGCTATCTAAGAATAAATCTAGGAGATGACACTACTACATCTTCTACCACGTCTCCTGCCATGGCAGTGGTTAATAATATAGCAGTTTCTGCTACCACAGTAACCAACAACACATCTGTGGGAGATTCTGTGGGTATAACCACAGTGGCAAAAATTGCGGATCAGTTCACAGGTACCAGCGTAGACAGTACTGTTGCCTATGACAGTGCATTCTACTTTGCGGTATCTAGAGATGAAACCAACGATGAAACAGGTGTGGCTCAAGTTTCTTTAGTGCATGATGGCGCAAATATATACACCTCTACCAGCGGAGTTGTGCTATCTGGGGCTGAAGATCCTCAAGTGACCTACTCTGCATCACTGGCTGATCTAGATGGAGATTCTACCAATGAAACTGTGAGATTATATGCCACAGGACCTTCTGCATTAAATTCTGTGAAATATCATAGAATAAATTTAGGTAATTCCACAGTGGAATCTGCAGCAGGCACAGCAATGAGTTTATTAGCAGCAGAAGCATATAACAACACTGTGGTCAACGCCAACGTACAAGTGGGAGAAATGGAAAACATAGGAACCAATGAAAAACCTGTGGATGTGTTCACAACTTCTGCTCTAAAAAGTGCATTTTATTTTGCAGTGACTCGAGATGAAAACAGTGGCGAAGTGGGCACAGCTGAAATTTCTTTGGTACACAACGGATCAGATGCTTTTGTTTCATCAGGCAACGTGTGTCAATCTGGAGCGACTAATAACCAGGTAACATTTGGAGCAAACATAGACACTGGCAAAGTGAGATTAACAGCTACAGGTACTTCTAATCTTAACTCTACAACTTATTATAGAATGGGATTAGGCACCAGCACCACAGCAGCATCGTCTGGCAACGTGGCCACTCTGGTTTCTACAGGATTGGGTTCAACCACTGCCATATTAGACAGCTGGAGTAAAACATCCTATCGAGCAGCAAGGTATTATATCAGTGCTACATCAGCCAACGGAGAAGTTCAAAATATAGAAGTGCGATTATTCCATGATGGTACCACATCCTACATTAACACATTCAACAGTATATACTCTGGTAACAATACATTGGTAACATTGACCACTACTATCTCGGGAGACAATGTGAGATTGTTGGCTTCTTGTAACTTCAATACCACTGTGAGAAGTTATAGAATAAGATTGAGTGATTCAGAATCTGGCTCAACCAGCACTTATACTGGTTTGGTTGGATCAACATCTATATCATCTACCACAGGAGAAACATTCGATACGTTCTCTGGTGCTTCTTACGATGGTGTGCATTACACTGTGGCAGTGAGCAACTCCACGTTGAACACTGCAGCCATGTATGATGTGTTTGTGGTGCACGATGGAGTGGATGCTTATGTGATGACGAACTATGCATCATCAAACGATACTGCACATTTAAATTTTACTGCCACTTATTCCGCTGGTACTATCACTGTAAAAGCTGCCACCTACAATGGAACCAGCTACACATTGAATGCCTATAGAAATCATCTTTTGAGAGACAACGGTGGTTATAGAGTGTTAGACAGCTGGAGTAAATCCACATATAGAAGTGCCAAATATTATGTTTCTATCAGTGGAACAGACATTGGTGAGAAACAAAACATTGAAGTGTTGGTTACTCATGATGGTACTACTCCTTATATAGTGACCTACAACACTCTATATACTGGAGCTAGTGCTCTAATGGATATTGATGCAATTATAGAATCTAGTACTTTTAAATTGTTAGCAAAAAATCCACGAGAGAAGAATTTTACTGTGAGAATGTATCGAGTGATATTGGAAGATTCTCCTACTACTTCTACCACAACCTATAACAAAAGAATTGCTCCAACATCGGTGGGATCATCGGCTCAAGCCATAGACACATTTACATCAGCCACTGCCACTGGAGCCCATTACATAGTCACAGCATACAATTCAGCTGAAGGCACAGCGTCAGTATCAGAAGTATCCGTGGTGACCAATGCAGACGATGCCTATGTGAGCAGCACATTTTTATCCAGCAAAAACACAGAACAGTTGACATTCACAGCTGATTACAATTCAGGCACAGACACAGTGACCCTATATGCTGCCAGCACCAGCGGCAGCTCTACCACAGTGAGTGCTTACAGAACTAATTTATTGAGATCTGCCAATGCGGGATTGAACACCATAGACAGCTGGAGCAAAACATCATTCCGTGGAGCAAAATACTATATTTCTGCAAAAGATACTGATACTGGCGAAGTATCCAACGTTGAGGCCATTGTGGTACATGATGGTTCTGTGGCATACGTGATGCCATTTAATCAAAACAACACAGATGCTGGTGATGCTCCATTAATCACATTATCTGCTGATATTAATGGTGGTAACGTGAGATTATTAGCTAACGCTCCTACATCAGTAAACTATGATGTGAGAATGTATCGAGTGAGATTACAAGATTCAGAAACAGCAAGTTTAGGAACATACACAAAATTATTGAACACAGTTACAGTGACATCTGAAGCTACAACCATTGATGAATTTAGCTCTGTCAGCAACGATGACAGCTCTGCTGCCTATGTTGGTTGTTATTATTTTGTCACAGCATACAATTCATCTGAAGGTACAGCATCAGCCTATGATGTATATGTGGCTTCAGAAGGTGTTACTGCATCAGTGGCCAGCAGTTTTGTTTCCTCTAAATCTGGTCCTATGCTGACATTTGATGCAGAACATACCAACGGTGTGGTTACACTGAGCGCAACCAGCAACAGTGGTGGTAATACTATCGTGAACATCTATAGACATCAATTGCCAAAACCTGCTGCAACAGAAGCGTTCAAGATATTAGACTCATGGAACAAAACTGTATACAGAGGAGCAAAATATTTTATTACAGTATCAGCTACTAACTTAGGAGAATACAATGCTCAGGAAGTGGCAGTGGTACACAACGGATCAGATGCTTACAACACTGTGTATAACCTTATTACCACCGGTGATAATTATCCTGCAGGTTTGATCACTATCAGCACTGATGTTGCCAGCAATCTTGTGAGATTAAAAGCAGTATCCAACGGGGAAGCCGTACTTAAATTAACCATGGTTAGACATAGAACCATAGTGTAATTTTACCAAATAGTTGACAGATCTCCCTTTTCGTGTTATAAATATAGCTGACACAACAAAAACACAAACACACACACAGAAAGGAGTTTTTATTATGTCAAACATTAAATCAAAAAGCGGCTACGAAATACGTGCCGATCTATTAGGACTTGCGAAACAAATCGCTGAGTTCAACTACACAATCAAACAAGCCGAGTACGAGTACAGCCTAAAGAAAGA
>Ga0209298_10002377_pt1 | contig 11737 bp, 14 predicted proteins | sample S_140806_EF_Meta_FD_187325 | JGI IMG/M metagenome (GOLD analysis project Ga0209298, IMG submission 187325) | Freshwater microbial communities from Lake Simoncouche, Canada to study carbon cycling - S_140806_EF_MetaG (SPAdes) (version 2) | ecosystem: Environmental > Aquatic > Freshwater > Lake ...
CGGAGATCGAATCTCGGAAGGCTTCTGGGATCTTGGCCATGCCGTTCTTCAGCCCGGTTTCCATGTACCGTCTGGCCTTCACCCGGCGCGACCCGAGCTTGATTGACTGCTTGCCGATCGGCCGATTGGAAGTGATGCCGAACACGGCCCCGCCAGAGAACTTGCGCGGCACCTTGGCCGGAGCGGCGGTCTTCACGAACCACAGATTGATCGTGCCGCCCACCTCGTGGAGCTTGTTGAGCTTCGGCAGCTTTGCAGGCCCGACCACGACGCTGTCGGTGGACGAGTCGTAGTCGTACTGGATATCGGACCGTAGGAAGCCTTTCGGAAACTGCGCCGTCTTCCAGCTTGTCACCCTGTCAGACTTGGCGAACTGCGTCCGTCGTGCGACGAGCCGCTGCCCGTTGACGGTGCCGATCTCCACCAGCTTTTCCATCTGCGGCCGGCGGTTCGACATCGACCGTTGAACGCCACGGCGAACTTCGGCACCGGCAATCTTCAAAGCCTTCTTCCGGCCCGCGGACATGCGGTCGAGGACGTGGCCCCACTTGAACTTCGTCCGCCCCGTCACCTTCCCGGTGCCGATCCCCTCGAGCTTGATGCGGACGATCTCACTCATATCAGTGGCTCCTCGGCACCCGGAACGTGACAACGATCCCCGCCCGCCAAACGTTCCGCTCCTGCAACGCCTCGCCCGGATTCTTCTCGACAACGATCGTCTGCGGCGACGTGACGCCGGTCGGCCACGTGATGCCCGGCCAGTTGTGGTCTTCGAGCTTGCCGAGTAGCTCCTCAAGCAGATCGAGCATCACGTCGCAGTCCGCCTCTTCCGGAGTGTGCCGGGCAAGGTAGATTTCGACCGCGTAGTCCCGCATGTGCGAAGACCGGGCAATCCGGTCCGACTCAATCGAGCCGTCGGTGATGCAGATCACCGGGTCGGCAAGATCCTCGATGCCGTAGCTGGGGAAGTTCTTCGTCTCGACGAGCACCGCCGCGGCCGTTGCCGTCCACGTCACCGCGTCGAGAGAGGCGACGAGCGCCGTCATGATGTCGTTCTGGACGCTCATAGACTCGCCTCCATTGCCGCTGCGTTGCCAACGATCCGTTCGTCCCAATGCAATTGTGCCGCCGCCGAACGTGCATGCGTCAGGGCGTCCGCCTTGCGGCCGAGGTGCCAGAGGGCGATCGACGCAAGCTCAGCCGCCCTGGCCTTCGCAAGCGGGTCGGTGGCGTGCGTGCTCACCGGTGACGCAATCGCCCGCTCGGCAAACTCCAGCGACCGCGGCCAGTCTTCGCCGTGGTGAGCGGCCAGGGCCAGCCGTTCCCACCCGTCGGGCTCGCCGGGCGATTCCTTCGCGGCCCGCTCGAGGTACGCCCCGTCGCCGGTGATCGACGCCAGCCGGCGAAGAGCGTAGGCACGCTCCGTCGGCGATCCGCCGGGCATCTTCAGGAAGCCTGCGAACTCGCCCGCCGCGGTCGGGATGCCCGCGTAGTCCAGTTCCCGAGCGTAGTACCACCGTGCCCGTGCGTCGGCCGGAGACTCGTTGACCGCGACTTTCAGAAGATCGAGGTCGGTCTTGTGCGCCTTCCCCTTGTCGCGGTGGTGCTCGACCACCAAGCCGTCGGCCTTCCGCTGCACCTTCTCCCCGGTCCAGCAGACGAGCCCTTCGTGCGTGGCCTGCCGCCAGACGAAGCCCGACCGGGCGTGGATCCGATCGCAGTGAAACCGCAACAGCGGCTTTCCTGCGTCGTCCATCGACCACCAGTAGTCGTAGACGAGGTTGTTGGACTTTCCGTCCCACGCCGCCTCGATCGCCGCCCGCCAGCCGGGCTGCGGACGCTCGTCGAGATCGACGCGGAAAGCCACATCGACATCGGGCGGCAGGTTGCAGAGCGCCTGCGTCCACGCGACATCCCACCGCCACGGGACGACGTACGAACGGGCCACCGTCACGCCGGCCGCCTGGAGCAGCTCGACGGTGCCGTCGGTCGAGCCGGTGTCGGTGACCACGCGGACATCGGCATCGGCGGTTGCCGCGGCCCACGCTGCCGCGTGCTTGGCTTCGTTCTTGGCGAGCGCGTAGATCCCGATCCTCATAACGTGTATTCCTTCGGGTTGCCGACCGTGTACCACGCCAGCGGCTCTTCCACCCGCATGATCCCGGTGAGCCGGCTGGCCCGCTGCCAGTAGTTCCAATCCTCGCCAAAGCCGACGGCTTGCTGATCGCCGAGCCGCTCGACGAGCTTGGTGTGAATCATCGCCGTCGAGTTGATGACGGGATTCATGGCCCGGCAGATCGCGGTCACGTCGCGGGTGGTGTCGGTGATCTGCACGCCCTGCGTCCCGTGGTGGTAGCCGCTGACCACGCCGGCGGGATCGCGGTTGAAGGCGTTGGAGCAGAGCACCCCGTAACGGCCGTTCGACCCGACGGCGTCAAACTGGATCGCCGCCTTGGTCTTGATCCACTCATCGTCGTCGTCGAGAAACGCCACCCACCCGCTGAACCCGATCTTGAGCACGTGCCGGATGGCTTCGTTTCGCACGGTGCCGACGGCAAACCCCGCCCCGGTTTCCTCGCGGCTCGACACAGATCGCCGCAGGACCGTCAAACGCGGACTGCCGACGATCTCTTCAAGCCACTGATAGCGGGGATCGTCGGAGGCGTCGTCAACAACAAACACTTCCACAGGCGGGACGGTCTGCGTCAGCGCCGACCGGATCGCCCGCAGGCATAGCCGGTAGCGGTTGCGCGTCGGGATCACCACGACGTAGTCATTCATTGATAGCCCGCCAAGATGGTGCCGTTGTGGTCGCAGTGCCAGTGGTCAAACCAAGCAGGGTGCAGCCGCCAGACGTTCGCCCACGTGTTCACCTCCCACGTAGCCTGCCCGGCCTCGATCTGCCGCTGGGCCTCGATCCGTACCGCCATGTCGAGCCACGACGCCATAATCCGAGGCACGGCAAGCACCCCGCCGGCACAGTGCCACGCCACCCTCTCCGGCGGAACGGGTGCAAACGGCGGCCCCCAGATCGACGCCATGCCCACCCGGTCGCGGCACCGCTCGCCGGCACGCTCCGCCAGGCGTCGGATGCCGTCGGCCGTAATGCCCGGCACGTGGAAGATTCCAAAATCGATCCACAGGAGCACTTCGGCGTCGGAGTAGTCCACAGCGTCTGCGAGCCAGGCCGTCTTCTGATGCTGGACGCTCAAGAAAGCGCGTGTGTCCTTGCCGGCCGTGCCCTCCGGAAGCCCAGCCCCGTCGGACGCCTGCCAGTACCAGCAGCGCTCGAGCCCCGCATGTAGCCGCAGCAGGCCGGGCCGCGACCGCATGACTGCCGCGGGATCGAGGTAGGCGACCGTCGGCAGCCCGACATCGACGAGCTGCTGCCCGAGAGCGGTGTACCGCTCGTGGCCGCGATGCTCGCTGTCGAGCCGCACATAGCCGGTCACGATATGGGCTGGAGCAGTTCGCATACATCCTCCTCTGCAATTGAAGTCGTCCACGCCTCGGCGTCGTTCACCCCGAAGGCGACGACGATCTGCCCGTCGAGCCCCGCCAGCCCGGCGGCGAACTCGATCGACTTCGTGCCCTTGAACGAGAACAGCGGCGACCACCGCCGAAGCGTGAACGACGCGTCGAACCAGACAAACCGGTGCTCGTAGGCTCGCCGGCCGTCTTCGATGTGTGCCACTTCGTGGACGATTGCCAGCCACCCGCCGCGGACCGGCACGAGCTGCCCGCCGCCTCGGAAGCCCTTGGCGAGGTGGGGAGCCGGCCCGCGGGCCGCCACCTCGTAGACGCCCGGCATGTCGGCGTCGGCCGCCACGGTGACCGTCTGGCCGTTGTGGTTGGCGGCGTAGATCCAGCCGTCCTGGCCGTCGATCGGCATCCAGTTTTTCTCGTGGGGCTGGAGCCCTTCCCACTCAAGCACCCGGAGCCCGTGCAGGCGGGCCTCGGCCACGTCGAGGTCGGCCACGCCGATTCGGCACTGCCCCGTCCACGGTGCCGCGTCGCGGACCGTCGCGGAGACGCTGACGCCGCGGGGCGTACGACGGAGCCGGCAGTCTTCGAGGCCGTGGACCGGGTAGCCGTTGGGCTCGTAAGCCGGAGGCACGATGACTTTCGCGTCGGAGGCGTACCCGTTGCTGTCGATCCGGCAGAGGATGTTTTCCGTTCGGATAGCGTCGCCGTCTTCCGGCGGGATCACGTACCGCCCGGCGGCGTCGATCCGGTAGTTGCTTGAGCGGACGATCGCTAGGAGGCCGGTGCCGTCGGCGATGACGGTTGGATTGAACGTCGTCCAGCCTGCGTGCGCCGGCTCGACTTCAATCCGCCGAGGCGTGTGCAACGCCAGTTCGTCCAGGAGAGGCGTGTACCACGTGCGGTTGGCCCGAGCCTGCCGCTCGAGGTCGTCAGGCAGCGGCATGTTGAGAAGCCGGTCGCTTGCTCGTCGTCCCGTCTCGATCTCGCCGGCGTAAAAAGCGTGGATTGCTAGGGCGTGTAGGTGTTCGCGCATGCGGTCCTCCTCGGCTGGCAATCGTGCCGGGAGGGTCGCGGGGAGCGGAGGGGGTGCGTCACTATCCCCACGGCATCGGATCGGGCGGAGGCAGCATGGCCACGGCTTCGCCCCAGGGAATCACCTCGACGGATGCCCCGAGGACCGCTTTGTCAGCCGCGCCCCACATGGCAGCGAGGAGTCCGCCAGTCCTCACCTCAGTCAGAACATCGGCCCCGAGCATCAGCCGCCCATCGGTCAGCGGCGACGGCACCGGAACACAGTTGCTTGATCCGTGGGCAGCGTGGAGTTGGCCGAGCCGAGCGGCGAGAGCGGGCGAGAAGACGAGCGCAAGCCCTCGGGCCTCGGTGTTTTCAATTGGCAATGAGAGGTCACGCAGCAGCATGGCGTCACCTCCCTAGGGCTGTGTTAAGAGCGGCCACGGCAGCAGCGAACGCGGCGGCCTGCGCGGCAGTTAGGCCGAAGCCGATGGAGTAGGTAGTCAGTCGCGCGGAAGAGAAACTAGCGGCTGTTCCGTTGCTGTTATTCGTAAACACATAGACGGCGTTTGTAGTCAGCGTCCCGGATCGAGTTGTCGTGACCGTTGAGCCGTTCTGCACCCCGTTTTGATACACGCGAAGGTCTGTAGCGGAAACGGCTGTCCCGATCACATGCCCAGACGAGATAGCAGAGCTTACGTCGGCGAACGCTGTCGGCGTGCCGTTGGCGAACATACGGTTTACGGCTGTCGGGTTGGCCTTGGTTTGGATGGCCGCGATGTTATTTCCGCTCGCGTTTGCTGCGCCGATTGGCACCGCGTCCGTGCCGGGGCTCGTTGTCAAAGATGAGCCTGAGACACTGAGGTGGATGTTTCCGACACCGCCTTGAGAAAGGATCGATGATCCGCAGTTGAGGTACTTTGTCGTGCCGTTGCCGGTGAGCCCGCCGCTTGCCCCCGTTTCGGCAAAGTCACCGCTTACGAAGTTCACGTTGGTGTCGGTCGCGTTGCCGATCACCGTTCCGCCGAACGCGGTCGAGCGATAGAGCGGGACGAGAGCGCCGGACAGATTTCCGCCCGAGAATAGGTTGAGCCGAAGGAATCGGCCGCGCAAGCTGTTGCGGTCGATGTCAGCACAGAAGGCGCTCACGCCGCGAATCACGCTCGTGGAGATGACGCCGCCGTTGGACGACACACGTGTTGCCCAGTCGATCGCCTCGTGGTGCAGCGTCTCGGAGGCAAAAAGCGGCAGCGGCATCAGATCACCCGCCAACGATTTCCGTCGTACTGAGCCACGACGTTTCCGCCGTTTGCAGGCGCGACAACAGACCCCGACCACGGCACTCCGAACTGAGCGTTGGCGTTGCTGCCGGTCGCGTGATTAAAGGTCGCTGCGCCTGTCGTGCCGATGACGAGAAACTGCTTCGTCGTTCCGGTCGGTCCGGTGATGTTGAGGGCCTGGATCGCCGCGCCGGTGGCGAGCGTGAGGTAGTAGCAGTCGAAGTTTCCGTCAATGATCAGCGGGTTGTACGTTCCGGTGCCAGACAGCGAGACGCCGGTGACGGTGGTCTGATAGGCCGGTCCGGTCGGGCCTTGCGAGCCAGCCGCGCCGTTGCTGCCGTTCGTGCCGTTGCTTCCTGCCGCCCCCGGACTTCCCGTGGGGCCTGTATTTCCGGTTGGTCCGGTAACAGTTGAGGCGGCTCCGTTGCTGCCCGCCTGCCCCGGCGCGCCGGTCGGCCCGGTCACAGTCGATGCCGCGCCGTTGCTGCCAGCCGCACCCTGAGCGCCCGTCGGGCCAGTCGCACCCGCCGCCCCGGCACTGCCGTTGCTGCCAGCCACGCCCGTCGGCCCGGTCACCGTGGACGCGACTCCAGGGCTGCCCGTCGGCCCGGTCGCACCGCCACTTCCCCCGCCGCCAGTAGCGAGGGCGAGGATCTGCGAAAGCGTCACGGCCCGCGTGCCGACCGTGCCCGTCGGGCCGGACGGCCGCGAGAGAATCAGGTAGTCGCTGCCGGTGACGCCGGTCGCCGCTGGCAGTTGATCGACTCTTTTGAAGAGAGGCATGCTGTTACCCTTGAGCGGTCAGCGGCACGACGATCTCCTCGCCCTGGTCCGTGATTATGTACGTCTGATCCTTGTCCGTCCGCTTCGTGTGGACGCGGACGAGCTGCTGAAACGCGTCCCCGTAATGGAAGAGCGGCACGCCCCTCGGTGCAGCGACTTCATAGAACACCGACACGCCGCCAATGTCCTCTACGATCAGATCACCCCGTAGCGGCTCGCCATACGGCAGGTCGGCCGTCTTGACGATGTAGTCGCGCGATTCCCACTGCTCGGTGACACCGTTCTGCCCCGACGACTCGAACATGCTCTTGCCGATCGTGGCGACGAACTGCGACGAGTTCACGCCCCGCTTGTATGCCACGGTGAGCGACGCCGACGCCGCGAACTGGTCAGCGAGCCACGAGGCACCGTCGGACAGCATGTCGGCCATCGGTCACCTCGCAGGCACAAGACCGCCGGCGGTGCCCGAGGAGAGGCGACCGCCGGCGGCTTGCGGGATAAACGTCAAGCGGGGCCGGTGGAGTTCAGATCGTAGAGCATCCCGTGGTTAATCGACACATCGACCGTCGTGTCACCGGCGGCCGCATCGACAGCCACAAGGCCGGCGATGCCGGTCGTGGTTGCGGAGCCCGTAACGCTCAGGTTCGAGTGGAGATAGGCCACGCTGCCGGCGGTCAAAGCGCCGCCGGTCACCTTGGTGAAGGTGAAGATCCCGCGGACGTTGATAGAGCCCTTGGCACTGGCCGCGATCGGACGGCTGACGACGCCGACGACCTTTCCAAGGATCACCACATCGCCGACGGCTTTTGCGGTCGTCGGCGTGTAATCCCAACTGTCACCGATGTTTTGCTTCAGAGTTGCCATCGAAATGCCTCATAGGTCTGGAGTGTATGGTGAGCGTCATCCCGGCGGGCCTGGACATCCCAGGCCCGCCGGGCACGGATTACGCTGGCACGGCTCAGGAGGTCGCCATGCGGTAGCACGAGCGGCTTTCCGCCTTGCTCACGCCGAAATCGAAATACCCGCGGACCTCGATGCCGAGGGTATCGAACGAGGCTTCCGCCTGCTCGACGATCGGCGACCGCTGCCCGTTAAGGAAGCCGACTTCCATGACCGGCAGATCGTTCGGATCGGCACACAGCCACCACGTCGTAGACGAGGTGAGGTACGCCGAATCGACGATCTGGAACTTCCCGGCAAGCACGTTGGCCTGGGGCTCGACGACACGGCTCGAGGTCGAGCCGAGCGAGCTTGCCAACAGCGTGTTGCCGGTCTGGATCTTGTCGGCCGTGATCCGGAGCTGGACAGGAACGAGCAGGATCTTCGGCGTGATGCCGAGCGGGTTGCCGTCCGGATCGTTCAGCGACCGGTAAGCAGCGTACGCAGTCTCGACCGAGCCGATCGCCATCGCATTGCCGGCACCAGCCGTCGCACCCTGGTAGTAGCTGGCGTTGGCAGTCGCACCCACCTGGAACTCGGTCCAGAACACCGAGTTGAACTTCAGAGCTGCACCGCGGCCGAGCCGGCGGGGAACCGACGTGAGAGCCCCGAGGTCGTCGTTGATGATGTCCGCCCTGGTGATGGACGAGATCCGTCCGTAGGTCTTCGCCTGGAGCGTGCGGGTCGCATCGCCGGCATCAGCCGACTTCAGCCGCCCGTCGCCAGCCACTTCGTCGAACACGAAGCCGCCGTCGAGCCGAACGCCGGTGATGGCCTTCAGGTCGTTGAGCGGCCGAACAAGGCTGATCTGATCCCACACCGACTCGACGGCTTCGAAGCCGTTGAGGAGGTACTTGTTGTACGTCGCCGCGAGGATGTTGGAGATGTTGTGGGTCGCAAACGCGGCCCGCAGAATCACCCCGATGTTCCCGGCCGTGACCTTGTGGACGCCGTCATACCCGCCCTTGCGAGCGGCGCTGACGAGCACCTCTTGCAGGCCGATCGTGCGGGACCGCTTGTTGGCGGCCTCAACCATCGGCGAATCGCCGTACTTGGCTTCGATCTGCTTGCCGAGCCCACCGACGACCTGCATCGCGGCGATCGTGACCTGATCGTCGTCGAGAGCCGGCTTGCTGGCGTGGATCGCCGGCCCGCCGCGAACGTCGCGGAGATCCTTCAGGAGCTGAGCCTTCACCTCGCGGGTGACATCGGCAACCACTTCGGCACGAATCGAGGCGAGATCGACCTTCGGAACGGCCGATGCCATGTCAGAAGGTCCGGTCGGCATTGCGTCGGTCGGTTGCACATCGGGGCCGGTCGGCATCACGTCGACGGCGGCCTGCGTCTCTGCGGACATAGGAGACTCCCCCGCCGATTTGGCGGTAATGGTGACGGCCGTCGCTGCGTCGGCCCCGAGGGTTACAAACGAACACTCCCGCAGCGTGGAGCGCTTTACGATTCGGACCGGACCTTGGAAGGTCTGCCCGTTGACTTGTGCGGTGTCGCCCGACGCGACGAGGTAGTCCTCGTCAACGTCAGCGCCGACGGATGCCTGCCACTGGTAGCCGCGGTCGCCGAGCTGCACGACCTGCATGGCCGCTTCGCAGACGGAGAGAATCGCACCGTCGATCACCAGCTGGTTGCCGACGGTGCCGGTGCCCTGGCCGAGGACCGCCTCGAGCGAGTAGTCGTGCCCGAAGACGATCGGAATCACCGACGGCACGGTCATGCCGGCGAGATCGATGACGACCGGCTCGCGGCTCCACGCTTGGCGGATGAGGCCGCCCGTGTAGCCGACCATCGAAAACCGCGGAATCCGCGGCGTGGAAAGCCCTTCGCCCTCGCTACAGTGATCGTCGGCACGGAGAAACTTGACGGCGGAACGGATCGAGAGATTGCTCATGCGTTGGCTCCCTCGGTGATCGAATTGGCAAACGCCCGACCGGCGTCGCCGCCCCACAGCGCCCACGCAATGCGGCCGGCGGACGGATAGCCGTCTTCGCCCTGCTCGAAGCCTTGGCCCTGCTTGTCGACTTCGTGTCGAGCGAAGTAACTCGCCATCCGCTGGACGGTGTCGAGCGAGAGCGGCCTACCGTTGGCGATGTCGCGGGCACGGGCCACGCCGATATCGGTGCCGCCGCGGCCGAACTCACGACGCCAGGCGAGGCCACGTTCAGCCTCGGCTCGCATCTCGGCGGTCGGCTGGTAGGACTCGGCGGCCGTGACCGTCGGCACAGCGGCAGCGTTGACTGCGTCCGACTGAGGGACGACGATCTGCGACGGCCTGTTGCCGATCGTCAGGCCAAGCTCTGCCATCAACTGCCGCTCGGCAGCGATCTGCCGAAGCTCTTCGTCCCATTGCTTCCCCTGCCGGGCGTACTCGGCGGAGAGCGAGGTGGTGAGCGTGGAAAGCTTCGTCTCGGTGGCGTTCGATTCCTTGACCGGATCGATGCCGTCGTTTCCGTTCCAGACCCACTGCCAGTTCCACTCGCTCACCGGTGGCAGATCGTCGGGGATCATGCCGGGGACGAGCAGAGCCTCGTCGAGCCACGCGGAGAAGATCCGGTCGAGCCAGGATCGCTCGAGCTCGTCGCGGTCAACGCGGACGTTTTGATCGTGCAGCGAGCCGTCGAGGCGGGCAGACGAGAAGTTGTAGGAACTCGCGTCAAACGCCGCCTTGTGGTACGGCAGATTCACCCCGCGGGCGATCTCGCCGAGGATCGTTCGCGTGAAGGCTTGGTGGGTGTTGGTGGGCTGTTCGGCCTTGAGCTGGGAGATATCCCAGCCCTCGGGCAGCGTGGTAAGCGTGCCCTTCTCGATCTCGATCGCGGCGAACGGATCGACCTCGTCCACCTGGGCCGCCGGCGAGTTGCTGTGGACGAACGCGGCGAGATCGGCAGCGATCTCGGCGGCGCGGATCACGGCCTCCGTGTAGCGCCGCATGTTCGCCGTCAGCCGCAGGCACGGTGCCAACTCGGAGATCCCGCGATGCTGGCCAGGCCGCGTCGAGCGGAACCAGTGCAGCATGTCCTGCGCGGCGATGCGGTCGTACTCGTTCACGCCGAGTAGGTAGTTGCTGCCGGGGTGCGACTTGAGGACGTGGAACCCGATCACGTTCCCGTAAACGTCAAGCTCGACGCCGTCCACAAGCGACCCGTCCGGCGACACGGTCTGCTGCCACTGGTACGCCGGCGATGCGACTTGATCGGCCTCGATGAGCCGCAGATCGAGCTGCACGCCGCGAGACTCGAGGCGAGGATTCGTGAACAGCAGGGCGAACGCCTCGCCGTCCAAGAACTTCGCCTCGGTGGCGACGCGGAGTTTGTCGGCCAGGCGGACGTGCCAGGACCAGTCGTACCACGCCCGGCCAATCGAACGATCCGCCGCCGGAACACCGGTCGAGAGCAACACCCGCGGCCCGATGCCGATGAGGTCGTTGCTCTTCGTCGTGCAGATGCCGTGAACGTAGGCGTTATTCGCCCGCTCGTACCGGGCGCGATTGCGGATGATCCGCCGCACCTCGGGCACGAGAGCGGCGTTCGCCGACAGCGAGTCAGCGTTGGCCCAATGCCGAGCGTCGTCGCTCGTCTGAGCAGCGTCGTACCGGGCGCGGACGGTCTGCTTGACGACCGTCACCTGCCGAGGCGCACGGGCAGCCGGTGCCTTGCGGCTCGCTCGCGCCTTCGGTGCGGTGCGCTTCGCCATTCAGGTGGTCCCCGGCGGGATCAGCTTGTTGAACCGGAGTCCCCGATTGCTGGCGGCCGCGGCGTTCCGAGCGGCGAGGTACTTGTCCGCTTCGATCATGTCGGGGATCGACTGCGCAACGACTTCGCCCGCGTCGGTGCGGACAGACGCCGGACCCTGGGCCACCGTGTCGATCTTCGATGCAAGTTCGTCGCTCATGCCGTTCACAATGCGTGACGGGGGCGAGAACTCGGAGGGGGTGTGGCTACGCCTTGTGGCGCTTGGTCACGATGACCCGCTTGCCGTCAGGGCCGGCGGGAATGCTGACCTTCTTCCGCTTCCGGAAACCGCCCTCGCTGGCGGCCGGCTCGAGGCCGGTGATCGACGCGGCGACGGCGCACCCGACGAGACAGTCCCACCAGTGATTTTCGCGCGCGACTTCCTTCCACTCGTCCACGCTGCGGCCGCGGGCTTCAACACGCACCGGGAACTCGGCAACGAGGTGCTCGATCAGCATCTCGTGATTGCCGGCGTGCAGCATGATGGCTTCCGGA
>Ga0209298_10002379_pt1 | contig 11736 bp, 10 predicted proteins | sample S_140806_EF_Meta_FD_187325 | JGI IMG/M metagenome (GOLD analysis project Ga0209298, IMG submission 187325) | Freshwater microbial communities from Lake Simoncouche, Canada to study carbon cycling - S_140806_EF_MetaG (SPAdes) (version 2) | ecosystem: Environmental > Aquatic > Freshwater > Lake ...
CGCGAGGATCGCTATGAGACTGTGGCCCGACCTGTCTGTCATCCGGATCCCTATCGAGCCCGGGGAAGCTTATATCGCTCCAACGGAAAATGTGATCCACGATGCGAGCACGGTGAAGAAATGTCATTGGGATATAATCGCGACATATCTCGGTCGCTTTCGACCCCAGGCATGATGGTGGGTCAGACAACTCTCCCCTCAGATATCCTGACCACACGAAACTCGCCCACCATTTCACCAAGCCCCTGCGAGGCAAGAAGGACGGCGGATCCCGCGCGACTAGAAAATCGCTGCAGCGCCTCGAGGACGAGGTTACGCTCATCAACTGAAAAACCGCCAAGCGGTTCGTCAATTAGATAGAGTTCAGCTTGGCGGGCAATCAATCGTGCCATGAGAACGCGTTCTCGGGCACCTGAAGAAAGCTGGGATGGAAAGCTTCGAGCGATCGAGGTCAACCCCATTTCTTTCAAGGCGACCGCAACCCTGCCGGAAACGAAGTCGGGATCGCAGCCACGACTGCGTAGAGAGAAGGCCACGTTATCTACCACGTCTAGGTACCCGTAGAGCTTTGCATTCTGTGGTCTCCATGCCACTGGGCGATCCGAGGCTGGAGCGAACGTAATGTCCTGGCCCTTGAAACTCACCTTCCCAGCATCTGGAAGCTCAATGCCAGCAAGTAACTTTAAAAGGGTGGACTTTCCCGACCCACTAGGTCCGGCTAGGATCGTTGTAGTACCCAGCGGTAGCACGAAGCTGACGCCGTGTAAGGCCCGAAGGGGGCCAAAGGATTTTCGAAGATTTCGAACTTCTAGAATTTTCTTGCTCCCGGACGCCTAGCCGGTCTTGACTAGTCAATCTGACGTCTTCCTGCCACCCCCTCTATTTGTATTGATCTGTCGCGCAAAAATGAATGGGAATGTCAGGCCCTGTCATCACCCTTACGCATGCCGCTTTCGCTCGGCTCTCCCCCTGCGGTACCTGCGTCGCGAAAAGTGGTCACAACACCAAGGCTCGCGCCCGCTACGTGGTAGCAAGTGTGGGATCACTGCTAAAGATCGGAGAAAACTCCGTTCTATTTTGATATCCTAGACAGACATACCTGCGGACACTCTGTCCGCCATGCACTTCCTAGACAACCACCGGGTCTCTGTAACCCGGGAGTACGGAGTGACGCTTGGTCCGGCCACGGATCATCGTTTAACCGAGGTCGGTCGCTCATTGCGTGAGCAAGTTTTCAAAGTCGCGGAGACCCAGGCTGATCCGGAAGCAGAACCACAAGGCCTGGCGGACAGGGTCTGCCGGAAACCGGCAGTGCTGGAACAACATCGGGTTCACGAAAGCTTCCGTCTGGCATGAGCAGAAACCGCCAAAGCATGGTTCGTTTTCAGGCCGTCCGACACCCTCGCATTCGGCCCGTTAGCTTTGAAGCCGCCGGATTTCATTGACCCTGTTCACGGAAACGCGCAGGTCCCGTGCGAAGACGGCGGACGACGGACTGGCAAGCGCCAGCCGCCTGCGGATCTCAAGACTGCGTTCGTGGTGCTCCAGCGCGCCCGCGCGATCACCTCGCAGCACAAGCACATCCCCGATCTTGAAGAGGGCCAGACTTACGTCGCTGGCCAGTCGATCGAGACCGGATCAGCTGCCAAAAGGCGCTCGAAAATGCCTAGGGTCCAGACTCATTTGATCCAGTAGCAGATGACCGCTGCGATGAGGACGCCAGAGAGGAAGGTGTCGGCTCGCTTGTCGTAGCGGGTTGCGACCCGACGGTAGTCCTTGAGCCTGGCCCAGAGGCGTTCGACGGTGTTGCGGTCCCTGTAGGCGACGGCGTCGTGGTCGGAATCCGGACCGTCTCGCGGATGTCGCCGGGCCCTGTGGCCAGCAGACAAACGCATTTGGCGCCCCCCATCTCGACGCCGGCGAACGGCAGGTCCGAATCGGTCATCTCGTCACCTTCCCGTTCACCAGCCGATATAGCCGCCTTCGACGGGGCACAGACAACCAAGTTCGGTCGAGCAGAAAACGTCCTTCCCCTTCCCCCTTCGGGCGGCGCTGGTGGCACTGACGGAACTCCGTGCGGCCGGCAAGCAGGTCCCCTTCAGCGGCGGCGACAATCGCATCGGGAGCTCGCGCCTGCCGTCTCGGCCGCCTTGGCCAAGAGGCACCGGCATCCCGCCCCGTCCCCAACCGGCAACGATTGGAGCCAGGTTGCCGTCGGACAGCCAGAACCGCCAGCCCGATCCGGATCCCGGGTTCAGAACGGTCTGCCGATGAACAGATAGACGGCCCGGCGATCATCTTCCGACTGGCCATAGGCCAGAAAGGCCGGCCCCAGGATTGTGTCCGCCCCCACGTAAATGCTGCCGCCGATCCGGAGATCCTGCAGGTCGAAATCGTCCCGCTGGTCCCAGACCTGACCCGCCTCGAGAGAGGCCCCCAGGAAGAGCCGGGTGCCGCCAAACAGTTGCCGGGACGTATCCGTCAATGCGTATCGATAAATCAGACCCCCGGCGGCAAAGGTCTGGCCGACCAGTTCGTCGCGCCGGTATCCCGAAAGACTGAACAATCCTCCGACACGATACAGCGAATCCAACGGTGCCGAGCCATCGAGGCTGGAGCCTCCGGCGAGCCCCGCGATGAGGGTGTGCCGGCCACCACTGATGGCCGTCAGGGCGTTCCCCGTGAGCGTCTGGTACTCGGCGTTGTCACCCAGTGATTCCAGGCCCTGGACATAACGGGTTCCCAGTCTGAGCCCCCGTCGAGGGAAGTAGGGGCTGTCCAGCGTATCGATACCGGCGCTGGCGGTCAGTCGGCCGATATCAATGTCGATATCCGTCGGTATGGCTCGGCCGCGATCCAGTTCGGCGCGGCCCTGACCGCGTTCGAAGCCGACCCTGAATTCCGACACCCCTCCAAACTGGGCCCCGGCCTCGATCGCGGCCAGCCCGTAGGTCAGATCATAACTGCCAAAGTTGAAGCCCGAGGGACTGTAGCGCTCCACCGGCCGGTTCTCGACCTCGACGCGTGCATTCGCAAACCAGGTCTGATCCGGATCCAGAAGTCTGAAATACTCTGCGGAAACGCCGTTGCGCGAGCCCAGCGCACCCTGGAGCTGGAGTTCGGATCCGAAACCGTCGAGCTCTCCGGTGCGGTAGTCCACAAAAACCGTGTCGTCCGTACCGGTGCTGAAATCGTTCGAAATCGTCAGGCCAAGTCTGATCCGTCCGGCCTCGGGTACGCTGTCTTCGCCATGCACAAACAGCCCCGTTCGACCGTCGATACGCTCAAGCGCATGATCGACACGCTCGAACGGGCCCAGGGCGTAAATGTCGTCCAGCGCGGCGTTGATCGCTTGCGGGTCAACCGGCCGCCCGATCAGACCGCTCAATTTGCGTTCGATGACGGAGTCGGCGAGGCGGGACCCGTTTTCAACCCGCACGTAGTCAAGGACAGGCGGCTGCGATGGTGCGGGCGGGACGGGGGCGGCCACAGGTCTGTCCTGTGCGAGCGCAGCGAGCGCCGTCGTTCGGGCGTCAACCGACCGGCGGCCTGCCTCAATCAGTTCGGCCCCCCGAGTGAACTCGGCCGCCGTGATGGGGCCGGCATCAATCGTGACCAGGACGTCGGTCGACCTCAGCGTCGCCAGCTGTGCGCGTTCATTCGTCAGAACAAGAAGGCTGACGCTCTGTCCCAGAACGTCGAGCGCCGAGTTGATGTCAGCCTGTGCCAACAGGGCGCTCTGGGTCGCGACGACAATGATGATGTCCGCCCCCATATCGCGGGCAATACTGATCGGGATATTGGCCGCCATGCCTCCATCGACCAGGAGGCGACCCTCGTGCTGCACCGGCACAAACACGCCGGGAACAGCCATCGAGGCTCGCATGGCCATGGGCACCTCACCGCTGGACAAAACAACCGCTTCGCCGGTCGCGATGTCCGTGGCCACAGCCCGGTAGGGGATCGGCAGGGTATCAAAGTCTTCGACGACGCCCTGGATGGGCGTGAACCGCCGGAGCTCCTGCATCAGGACCTGATCGGAAATCAGCCCGGCCGGGAGGAGCAGCGCTCCGTCCCTCAGACCGAGGCTCAGCCGAACGGGAAAATCGGCCTGCTGCGCCTTCTGGCGAAAGGTCAGATCGTCCCGGTCCGGGGACGGGTTGAACACGCCGGTCCAGTCGACCTCCTGGACGATCCGGCCCAGCGTCGTCGGGTCCACGCCTGAAGCATAGAGCCCCCCAACCACGGCCCCCATGGATGTGCCGACGACCATGTCCGGACGGATCCCGAGCCGTTCCAGTTCCTGGATCGCACCGACATGAGCGAGCCCCAGCGCGCCACCGCCCGAAAGGACGAGGGCAATGCGAGGGCGCTCCGGCCTCTCATCGGCCCGGGCGGGCGACGCAAGCGCGATCAGGCCCGTGATAGCGAGTGCAAGGATCGCCGGCTTCATTCTGGACCTTTCGCGGAATGATTTCAGGATTGCGGTACCAGGCGCCATGTGCACCGGGCCGGGGTCAGCGCCTGTGGGGCAGGTCACCGGCCGAGCAAGGTTGCGGGCGAAAGATCAAGCCACCGCATCGGCATTGCAGGGAGGGGCGGAAACTCGATCGCCTCTTCGCCGAGCGCAGTGGCGGCAGCCGCCGAGAGTCCGAGATGATGCAGAAGAGTCGCGGTGGCGGTGTCGATCATGGACGCCGACAGAACGCCGCGGTGGAGATCACGCCCGAGCCCTTCAATGGCTCCCGCTACCATGCTGTTGGTGACTTCCAGGTCAGCCCGCTTGAAGATACCTCGTTCCATTCCGTCCGCGATGTCGTCCTTCAGTTGAACACGCAGGGCGGCGCTGAGCCGTATGACGGAGAGGCCTACGTCAAACATCAGGCGACCGAATTCGGGTCGCAGGGCAATGATTCTCAGGGTCTGGCGCGTAATGCGCGCGAACCGCACCGAAGGGTCTTTCTGGTCCACGATCAGGCCTGCCGTCGCCTCGGCATGGGTTGCGCCCAGCAGATCCCCCAGTTCGGAGACCAGCGCCCCCATATCGAGGAAATAGTTGTAGAACGTAGCGCTCACGAGCCCCGCGTGCGTTGCGATCTGCCGTACGCCGAGGCTCGCAACCCCTTCTTCCATCAGGATTGTCTGAGCCGACACAAGGAGTTGATCGAGGGTCCTCTCTCGCTTGGTTCCGGATCGTCTTCGAGCAGTGGACATAAAACTGACCATATATCCATAATTGATATAGTGTCAATTTATGCCCGGTTCTCCGGGATCTGCAGTCGCGGCGAGACCTCACATCTGCCTGGCCACCTTCCAGCACCCCTTCAATCGGGCTCGCCACGGCAACAGCAGAGATCATTTCAATGCCCGGGGGTCGGCCGGGCTGGTCGAATGGAAGTCGCTCGAAAGCTGACGATCGCCTCCCCTGCCACGATGTGGCGACTGGTGTCACATTGTCGTTGGACGGCTCCTGCCATCTTGCAGCGCCTGCAGGGCGGCCTCCGCGCTCCACCTGCACCCGATGATTTCAATCGAGCCGGCCCGGGCCCCTGCCCTAGTTCACCAGGCGGGTCCCGCTCGCACCCATCCCGCCGGCATTCGGGCCGACCCCGATGGGGACAGGTACGTCGCTGCCGTCATAATCGGCATTGATGCGAATCCTCGCAGTGCCGTTCGAAAGGACCTGTTTGGCGACAATGACCGTCCAGGCACTGTCCTCGGCCGCAACGCCGGTGCCGGTGACCTGAAGAAATCCGTTTCGGACATAGACGACCCCCAGGAGTTGCTCGACGTTGCTTCCCGGGAGGACGATGTTCGGTGAGTTGCCCCCGACCGTTGCCATGACCATGCCCGCATACGGTCCACTCTTGCGGCCGATCAGATTCACACGGGCGTACATACCGCCAAAAAGGGGATCCGAGCCGTGGTCAAAGAACAGGAAGACGTCCTCTCCCTGCAGCTTTCCGTGGCCTAGCAGTTGTACATTCTTTCGGAAGAAATGGTCGCCGGGCCTCAGCACTACAGTCGTCAGGTTCTTTATGATTATAGGCCGACAGTGAATGGCGGGGTCGAGATAGTGTGTGCCGTTATCTTCGTAGGTTATCGGGTTACTTTGTCCGTTTCCGCTGAACGGACATCCATTCAGACTAGGGAAACTCATGGAGGCGAACGGGTCGGCAATGGAGGCGGCTCCCTGGCCCGGTGCCGGCGTCATGCCGCCGCCGGTTGCCGTCAGCACGGACTGGATCTTGCGGCCCTCGATCTGCGCCGTGCCCTGGACAATGATCTCCGCGTTGGAGTGAACGCCACAGTCCGGGGCCATGATGCGGGAGCTGCCCACCAAATCGATCATTCGGCCGACAGCCCCGGTCCCAAGGACACAGAGGGGAGTCTTCCCAACGGATACGGCCGTGGCCAACGCCTCGAACCGCCAGCCGCCCGGAGGCAGCATATTGGCGAAGAATGAGATGCGGTGCCCCTCAAGCCTCACCTGGATCGCGCGCTCCTCGTCCTGTTCAATCACCTCATATTCCGCCTCGACCGTGGGTGCCCCGGCCCATTGGCTCAGTTGCGCCTCAACAAAGGCCTCGGCCCGTCCAAGGGCCACGGCGTCATCCGCCGCCAGGCCAAGGGTGGGGGCTGCGGCCAGGGCCGCCGCATCAGCAATGTCCTGGAGCCGGGTCTTGGCGGACATAACGGCAAGAAGATCGATCGCGCCGACGCTCAGCATGGCGACGGCCGGCACGGCCAAGGCGAAATTCAACGCGATGGAGCCCCGGGTCTCGCGCAGAAGCCGCTGCATCGCCTCCTGAACCCGACGGCGCAGGGCGGACATCATGCCGCCAGCACCCTGTTATCAGGGATGAGCAACATATCGGCGACGGGATGACGAGGCTGTACAGGGTTCATCGGCACGGTCACGAGCGCCACCGCCCGGCGTCCCATACCCTCGATCGCGGACAATAGGTCCACCCGAACTGTCATCACAGAGGCCGGCCAATGGTCCTGGTCAGCATCGGAGGCAGACATGGGCTTTCCCGGATCTCCCAAGGCGAAGGCGCAATATGTCAACTTGAGCCGCACAAGCGCTGCGTGGGCGTCGGGGAAGCATGCCCTTTGACCGGCGATTCGAGCAAGGCTTCGCAGAAGCGATGCCCAGCCTCGGCCGGCGGCATGTAGGCCGGGTCGATGGACACCCGCCCCGCCCTTCCTCGACAAGCGCCGGCGGCTTTGCATCGGGAAAATTGCTATGGCCTTTACCGCGCCGACCGGAGGCGATCTGTCGCTGGAGTGACAGCACCTCTCGACCACCTCACGAATTGCCGGTTCACGTGTCGGTCCTTGAGCCAAGGCCTGCGTCCGGCTAACAAAAAGCGGGATGGCCATCGAACTCATACCGCTGCACCCGCTTGAGCGCGGTTACCTGAGCGTTCTACGTATTCGTTCGGCTATCGTGTGGCTGACACTGTCGGCCATCGCCGCAGCGGCGGACGCCGGCCTGCATTGGCGCTTCGGCATCCCCTTCGGCTTCCTCGCCGGCCTCGTCTTCGGATGGGGTGTCATCACAGTGGTCTTTCTCGTCCCGGGTCGCTGGCGTCGCTGGGGCTATGCCTTTACTGACAGGGAACTGCACGTCGCGAACGGGTGGCTCACGCGACGGCATACCGTCGTGCCGGTCTCTCGCGTGCAGCACATCGATGTCAGCCAGGGCCCTCTCGAACGCAGCGCCGGGGTTGCGACGCTCAGCCTCCATACGGCCGGCACCGAACAGAACCTCGTTGTCCTCCCGGGCATAAGGCGCGAACGGGCCGAGGAAATCCGGGATGTGATCCGCAGCCGTATCAGCGACGCACCCTGGTGAGCGAAGCGCATCCACAACCCGCTGAAGAGGTTCTGCCGCCCCGCCGCCTCGACCCCCGCACGGTCCTCATCAGAGCGCTTCCGGGCCTGCCCTCCGCCATTCTCGCCGTGCCGGTTGTGCTGGCAGCGTCGCGCGGGGGAGGACTGACGCTCGCCCTCGCTCTCATGATTTTGGCCCTGCTGATGGGAGTCGCGCTCATCTCAGCCTGGCTGAGCTGGCGCATGTTCACCTATCAGGTGCTGCCGGATCAGGTGGTGATCTCACGAGGGATCATCCATCGATCGCGCCGGTCGATCCCCGCCCAACGCATCCAGGATGTCTCGATCAAGCAGGGTGTGCTGGCGCGCCTGATCGGGCTGGCCGAGGTCCGCATCGAGACCGGCGGCGGCGAGAAGGACGAAGGTCGGCTCGATAGCGTCAGCCTCGCTGAAGCCCATCGGCTTCGCGAGCTTCTTCGCGGTATGAGCCGGGCCGCGGCGGCCCCCGCGACAGCCACCCCCCTCAGCGGCGACGCTGACGAGCCCATCCTGTTTCGGCTGAGGTTCGGACGTCTGCTGTATTTCGGGCTGTTCAGGTTCTCCCTCCTCTGGATCGCCGCCATTCTCGGTGCCGGCCAATACCTCGATCAGGTGCTGGATCTCGACTGGGATCGATGGGTACAGGTTTGGGACGGGGCCCGGCAGGAACTGGTGTCGCGGCTCAGCCTGGTGTTCGCCCTTGGCGCGGCGGGTGTGGCCATCGGGCTTGGACTGATGGCCGGAATCATCCGGACGATCCTGCAATACTATGGCTTCAGGCTCTCCCTTGCCGACGGCCGGTTCCGGTACAGTCGCGGGCTGCTCACGCGGAGCGAGGTCGTGGTCGCCCGCCGGCAGATCCAGCTTGGCCTTGTCGAATGGGGGCTCCTGAGCGGTGCCCTCGGCTGGTGCGCATTCAAGGTCCAGACCCTCGGAGGCAGCGACCACGTCTCTGGCCGCCAGGAGCTTGCGCCGTTCGCCCGGCCCTCCGAGGTCCAACCGCTCATCGCCCTGGCCGGGCTGCCCGTCTTCGACCGGTCCGGACTCAGACCGGTTTCCGCCTGGCATACCCGGATCGCCCTTATCGGCTTTGTGGCAATCCCGGCGTCGGTCCTGGTCGTAGCCGCCATCTGGTTTCCACTCGCCGGTCTTCTCCTGTTCACCCTGCCCCTGCCGCTGGTCGTGGCGCTCCTGCGACGTCGCCACCATCGCTACGCGCTGGCCGAGACCAGTTTGCAGGTCAGCCGGGGTGTGCTGAAGCGACGGGAATGGACGGTTCCCTATGGCAATATCCAGTCCGTCACCCTCCGGCGTGGGCCTCTGCAACGACGGATGGGCGTCACGTCCTTAAGGATCGACACGGCGGGTGGAAGCGGGCTCAACGGCCCCCACATCCATGACCTGGTGCACAGGGACGCAACGGAGCTGGTGCGCCGGCTGGCTGAACGCGTGGAAGCCGCCCGATCATCCGCGAGCTGAAGGCCCGGTCGCCATCTCAAACATCTGCCCGGGCTTCGCGCTTGACAACAGGCATGAGGATGGCGCGAGTTTCAGGCTGTTCGATGGTTCCAGCAACATCGCCCCCGAGAGCCGTTCGGCCGTAGCCAGTCCGGGGAACGCAGCGGGCGGTGTGATGGGAACGGCAGGGAGCTGCGATGTCCTGGCTGGTTATGCCCCCACTTTGGGTGGTCGGTTTGCTGTTCCTGTGCGCACTGACGATCGCTGTAGCCCTCGGCTATGCAGGGCAGACCCGACTTCAACGAGTGGCCGACGCGGCGTCCGAGCCATCACCCGGGGGCGCGCATCTTCTGTCGGCTGTTCTGGGCCTTATGGCGCTTCTGCTTGGCTTCTCCTTTTCGATGGCCATGGATCGCTACGATACCCGCCGACAGTTGGTGGTCCAGGAGGCCAACGCCCTCGGCACAACGTGGTTGCGGATCCAGCTTCTGGATGAGCCGGACAGAACCGTGATGAGTGATCTGATGCGCCGCTATGTCGACGCCCGCCTGACCTGGTCCAACAGCACGGCGGAACGTCCGCCAGAGGCCGCTGCCCTGGTCTTGCAACAGCAGCTGTGGGCAGCAACGGGCGTCGCCTTGCGCAGCGACAGTCCGCCGCTGCTGACGCGCGGCGTGATGGACTCCCTGAACGAAAGCATTGACCTCGCCTCGGCCCGGGCGGCCGCGCGGGCGGCCCACATTCCTGACTTCGTGCAATGGCTGCTGTTCGTCTATGCCATCCTGGCGATGGCGATGCTCGGGACCGTGCTTGGCCGCAGTCTCAAGCAGCATCTGCCACAGACGGCGCTGCTCCTGGTCCTGTTGACCCTGTCGCACATGATTGTCCTCGACCTGGACAGACCCCGATCGGGTAGCATCCAGGTTTCACAGCAGCCGATGGAAGACCTGCGTCAGTCGATTGACTGACCGGCCCCGAGGGGATTGACCGGCTTGCCCCACCGCCCGAATTCGGCGGCGCGACGTCACGCGATGGGGCCCCTTAGCGACCCCGGCGCCCGAACAGGTCGGCCAGGGCTCTCAGCCGCGTTGCATTCAGCCCCGTCGCGCTGCTGGCCGCCGCGGCCAGGGCGGTCGACAGCTCTGCCGATGCCCGCTTGTCCGCCCGACCACGACGCCAGGTATCGATACGGGCCTGGACCTGCCCGGCAAGGCCGGCCTCCACGCCCCCGACCCGGGTAAGCTGGTCCAGATAGGACGCGGCCACATCCGGCGTATCGGCCCAGACGATGCGGGTCTGGGTCTGGGGATTGATCGTCTCCGCCGACACAGCCTCGGCGGCAGCGATCTCGGCCGCCGACAGATGCTCGCTCGGGACCAGCCGCAACACATCGAGACCGCGAGCGATCTCGCTCGAATAGATCCTGCCGTTGAACCAGTAGGCCGACCAGGACCCGCCGACGTAAAGCCGGCTGGCATTGATCGGGCCCCGGTCAAAGAAGGCGATCTCGACCGGCCGGGCCGGATCGGTGAACTCCATGATCGAGACCCCACCCTGGTACCAGGCCTGGACCATCAGGTCGCGGCCCGGAACCGGAATGATCATCCCGTTGTGGGCGACGCAGTTCTCGGTCGCGCCCTGGGCGCCCGGCAGTTTGTGGAAGCTCTTGCCTGCGAGGGTCCGGTTCTCGATGGTCGCCACCATATTGGCACCCCAGGTCGCAGGGTTCGTGGCCTGGCAACGGGCACCGATACCGCCGCCCCACTCGTCCGTGAACACGACCTTGTCGCCGGCATTGTTGAAGGTGGCCGAGTGCCAATAGGCCATGTCGGGATCGAAGATGTCCGACGTCCGGCGCGGATTTTCCGGATCGGAGATGTCCAGCAGGATGCCGTTGCCACTGCAGGCCCCGGCCGCCAGGCCGATTTCGGGATAGACGGTGATGTCATGGCACTGGTTGGTCTGGGCCGTGTCCTGGGTCGCGATACCGGACCGGCCGCCGCGCCAGAGACCCGCCACACGGCCGGTCTGGCTGTCAGCGAAGATGCGCGGCCGATTGACGATGGCCGCGTCCTGCGGCCGGTCCAGCTCCACCTTGATCACATCGATCGAGAACAGGGCGGTTTCGGGGTTCTGGTCCGGCTGGCCGTCCGTGCAGATGGCCAGTTCCGCCGCGCCGCGGACGTCTGAGGTGCCCGAGTTGTAGATATAGAGGACGTTGGCGTCGGTCGGATGCGGAACCAGCGTATGGGTGTGCGAGCCCCGGCAGGTCTGGACGGCAGCAATCTGGCGCGGCGCGTTCAGGTCGCTGATGTCAAAGATCCGGACGCCCCGGAACCGTTGGGCGGTAACATCGTCCGACGTCGTCGCGGTACCGCAATTGAGCCGCCCCCGATTTTC
>Ga0209298_10002386_pt1 | contig 11702 bp, 12 predicted proteins | sample S_140806_EF_Meta_FD_187325 | JGI IMG/M metagenome (GOLD analysis project Ga0209298, IMG submission 187325) | Freshwater microbial communities from Lake Simoncouche, Canada to study carbon cycling - S_140806_EF_MetaG (SPAdes) (version 2) | ecosystem: Environmental > Aquatic > Freshwater > Lake ...
GGACGGGCAGGTGGATCTGATCGCGGGCGACAGCACCAATGGGCTGATTTCCGCCTTGAAGCTGCAAAAGCTTGAAGACGACCGCGCCTATTTCCCCCCCTACGACGCCGTGCCGGTGTTCAACGCGGCCAGCCTGCGGCGCCACCCGCAGCTGGTGCCGGTGCTGGAGCGATTGAGCGGGCGCCTCTCAGCCACCACCATGCAAAAGCTAAACGCGGCGGTCGATCTGCAGGGGCAAACGCCGGAGCTGGTGGTGCGCCGCTGGCGCGACTCCGCTCTAAGAGCAGGCGCGGTATGGCGAGCTGGGGATTCAGCGCCAGTGGGGAGAATCACGGCGCCGTTAGCGCCTTGAGAGAGATGGAGCTGGCAAAACCAGCAGCGCACCCCCCCAAATTTCAACAGTCAGGAAGCAAAGGGCCGGCGGCAACGAAATAGGCATCGCAATCGTTGCCGCTGCTGAGGGCATCGGACCGAGATCAGCCCCTGTTGTCAGCCTGCACCGCCACATAAGCCGGAGTCAGTACCGAGCTGACTTGGTCGTCGTTGGCACTGCCGCCCGGCTCTTCGAGCAGTTCGTGGACGATGGCACCATCAAAAGAGATGCGGCCGGGACCGAGCAGCAGCAAGGCGAGGCTGCCACCCAGATAAAGCGCCACTAGCTCCAACACGTAGATGTTGAGGCCGGCCGTGGAGATGTGCTGGTAGGCCGCGACGGCCATCGTGCCTGTTATCGCCAGAGCCCCAAGTGGGGTGAGCAGGCCCAGGATCAGCAGCCAGCTGCCGATCAATTCGGAGAAGCCGGCGGCGTAGGCGAAGAACAGCGGGAAGGGCAGATGCAGCGACGCCACATAGGTTTTGGCGAACTGCTGGGGATCGGCCAGCTTTTCCTGGCCGTGGTGGATCATCAACACGCCGATGCTGAGGCGCAGCAGCAACAGGGCCGTATTGGCCAGAGGGCCATTGGGCAGGAAGTAAGCCTTAGCCAGCCGGCGTAACGCAGTCGGCAGGTCTCCAGGGCCCCCCAGCCAAAAGCCTGGGGCGTCAGCGACGACCACCTTGGGCTGGGAGGAGCGACTCAGCAGCACGAACCAAAGGGCGATGCAGGCGGCCAGGAAGCCGGCAAAAAGCTCGAGCAACAGGGAAGTGGACATGGACGGGGGACTGGCGACTGGTGTCTGATCAAACCAGTCTGCCAATCCGAGTAAAGAAACGTGAAGCGCTCTCAGAATCGGGACCAGCCCTCAGTTGCCCGTAGCCACCGACGGCCGCAGGTGCTGCAGGCCGCTGAGGAACATCGGGATGAACTGCTCCACCAGCTTCTCGGGCTTGTCCTGCAGCACCCGCTGCACCGCCAGAAAGCGCGATTTCTGCAGATCCGGCGCCAGCAAAGCCTGGGGAAGACGCTCGATCAGATAGCCGGGCCGCTCCCACACCGGCAGGGTATTGGTGATCTCCACCAGGTTCGCCACCCGCCGCAGTTCGGCGCCGGCGGTGATGTCCATGCCGGCCTCGAAGGCCGCGTGCTCGATCATCGAATACTTGCGCTTGGCGTCGTTGACGCGGGCGCGATGCTCCGGGCTGCGGGCGGCGATCTTGCCAAGCCAACGGCTGCCCCAGCTCACATGGCCCGCCTCCTCCGGCAGGATTTTCTCCAGGGTTTCGCGAATGCGGCTGTTCTCCTCGCTGGCGGGCGCGTGGCGCAGGGCGTTGATGTGGGCTGAGAAAGCCTGGCAGCCGCGCTTCTCGGTGGCGTTGATCGAGGCGAGCACCGCGATCAGTCCGTCCTCCTGCTGGATCTCGCCACCGCTCTTGTCGAACAGGCGGTTGAGCTCGTCGATGTAGGAGCCGGTGGGGGGATTACCAATCTCCTCACCGAGGTCGCAGAGCAAGTCGGTGAGCCACACGGCATGGCGGGCCTCGTCGCTAATGTGGTGGGACAGCTCACGGCAAAGGTCGCGGGGCTGGCCGTCGAGGGCCTCGATCAGCACGGTGAGCTCCTGGCAGGATCGCTGCTCGTTGAAGCGGTAGCTGTTGAGGAACAGCATCTGCACCTTGCGCTCCTTCACCACAGCGGCCATCACCTCCCGGGGCCCAATGTTGTTGACGAGCTTGCGGGGATAGGTGACGGCCATTGCCAGGGTGTTTTACAGGTGTAAAAATGATCGTAAGTAGGCCAGAGCGGCAGCGGGGCCTCCAGGCTGGGCAGAGCCCCTTCATCCCCCCCAGACTGGGCCGTGCCAGCCGTTCCCATGTCCTTGCCGCCGCCCAGCCGCCACCAGCCTCGCGGAAGAGGGGCAGGGCGACCACACCGGCGCGGACTGCTGCAAACAGTGCTGCTCGGGGTGCTGCTGGCCGAGGTGCTGCTGGGGGTGCTGTTGAGCCAGCCCCCCCTGGTGGCCGCTCCGGCGACCATGGCCGGTCCCCAGGCCTCGGCACCCCGGCTCCAGGCGGCCGATGAAGTACGCGATAGCGGCAGTTTCCACCGCGCCAAGGTGCGCATCCTTGGCATTCCAGTGATCACCGTGGCCTCACCGGTGGTGGCGGCTGCGGGCGGGCCGGATGCACAGCAGCGGGCGCGGGTGATCGAGGGCAACTTCGAACTGCTCTACCGCGCCCAGGAGGTGTGCACGGAGGCGGAAGGGCTGGCTGAATTCATTCTCGATCAGCTCTACTTGCGCAGCGGTCAGCGCGTTTGTGATAGCAACCAGCTGGGTCTGCTGGGGAATCCCACTGACCTGCAGGTGGAAGTGGCCGCCGGCAGTGGCGGCCCGCCCGTACTGCAGGCGCGGGTGCCTGGGCGGGAGCTGCCCCTGCCCCTGCTGAGTGTCACCGCTGAAGACGCCCGGCTCAACGGCACCACCCCCGAGCAGCTGGCCCAGCGCTGGCAGCCGCTGCTGCAGCAGCGGCTGCGTTTCGCCCGCCACCTGCTGGTGCCTGGGGTGCTGGGACGCCGCTTTCGCACCATGGCGCTGCTGGTGCTGGGGCTGGGGGGACTGCTGTTCACAGGCCTGGTTCTCTGGCGGCTGGTCAAGCGCCGGCTTGGCCAGCTGGAGCTGCGGCAGGCCCAGTTATTGGCCGCCTCCCGGACCGGTTCCCCGCCAGATATGGCTCCAGGCTCAGCCCCAGCTCCAGCCGTTGGCTCGGCTCCAGGCTCGCCCCTGCTGATCCCGGCGCTGCACCTGCTGAGCCGCGCCCTGCTGGCGGCTGTGCTGCTGCTGCTGCCCTTGATGGTGGGGGTGGCGGTGCTGGCAGTGCCGGGCCAGATCCCCCTGGCGATCAACCTGCTGCTGCAGCCCTTTTCGGTGCTGGCCAAGCTGATGGTCGGCTGGCTGCTGGCCCTGCTGCTGCAGGCGGTGCTGGCGGCCCTGCTCAGCCAGTGGAACAGCAATCCTTCATTGGCGCCGGAGCGGCGCGCCCGCCGCAACCAGCGCTACCGCAGCCTGAAGCGGGTGGTCAGCCGCCTGGTGAATCTGGCCTGCATCTCGCTGGTGACCCTCTGGGTGGTGGTTGCCATCCCCGGCGTCCGCGACCTCTCCAGCAACACCCTGCTGGCCAGCGGTGCCGTGCTCGGTGCCCTGGCCCTGGTATTCCAAGACCTGCTGCGTGATTTCGTCGCCGGCCTGGTGCTGCTGCTGGAAGACCGCTACGCCATTGGCGATGAGATCACGATCGACGGCCTCAGTGGTGAGGTAATCGATGTGGATCTGCTCAGCACGCAGTTGCGCAGCCCCGACCAACGGGTGGTGTTTATACCCAACAACGAGTGCAAGCGGGTGGTTAACACCACCAAACTGCGCTCCGGCCAGGAGGTGCGCCTCACCCTGGCCCACTCTGGCGCCGATCCCCGCCGCTCGCTCGCCGTGCTCGGCCAGGCGGCCGCCGCCTTCGCTGCCGACCCAACCTGGAGCGCCGATCTGCTCGAGCCTCCCCACCTGCTGGGCCTGCGGCAAGTGGGCCCCCAGGGCCTGGAGGTGGCCCTGGTGGTGGTCACCCAGGCCGGCCGGCAGGGGCCAGTCGAGCGGGAATTGCTGCTGCGGCTGGTGGAGGCGCTGCAGCAAGCGGGTATTCCCCTGGCGGCTGCAGCGGAGCCGGGCAAGGGTTGAGTCGCAGGCTGGATATGTAGTGGATATTAAGTGGAATAAATGACGCCAGCAATGGAGTTAATTTCTCCTGCCAACCTCAGCCAATCGCCAGCAAGGCTTCACGGAAGGCCATCAAGGTGTCGTCGATGTCGGCGTCGCTGTGGGCCAGGGATGTGAAGCCCGCTTCGTAGGAACTGGGGGCCAGGTAGACGCCCCGCTCCAGCATGGCCCGATGCAGGCGGCTGAAGCGCCGGCTGTCGGTGGCCTTGGCCTCTTCGAAGTTGCGCACCGGGCCGGGGCAGAAGAAAAAGCCGAACATGGCGCTGATGTGGCTGCCGGTGATCGGCACACCGGCGGCCAAGGCCGCTTCCTGGATGCCGTTGCTGAGACGGGCGGTGATCGCCTCCAGCCGTTCGTAGGTGCCGGGCCGCTTCAGCAGTTCCAGCGTTTTGATGCCGGCGGTCATCGCCAGGGGGTTGCCGCTGAGGGTGCCGGCTTGATACATGGGCCCGGCCGGGGCCACCATCGCCATGATGTCGGCCCGGCCGCCGTAGGCCCCTACCGGCAGGCCGCCGCCAATCACCTTGCCCATGGTGGTTAGGTCCGGGGTCACGCCAAACTTCGCCTGGGCACCGCCGTAGCTGATGCGGAAGCCCGTCATCACTTCATCAAAAACCAACAGCGCACCGTGCTCCCGCGTCAGTTCGCGCAGACCCTCCAGGAAACCGGGTTCCGGCGGGATGAAACCGGCATTGCCCACCACCGGCTCCACGATCACCCCAGAAATTTCGCCGGGGTTGGCGGCAAACAGCTCCTTCACCGATTCCAGGCAGTTGTAGGGAGCCGTCAAGGTGTTGGCCGTCACCGACCGGGGCACGCCGGGGGAATCAGGCAAGCCCAGGGTGGCTACCCCCGAGCCAGCCTTGACCAAAAACATGTCGGCATGGCCGTGGTAACAGCCCTCAAATTTGATCAGCTTCTCGCGGCCGGTGAAGGCCCGCACCAGGCGCAGCACCGCCATACAGGCCTCCGTGCCTGAGTTGACGAAGCGGACCATTTCCACCGAGGGCACCGCCTCGATCACCATGGCGGCCAGTTGATTTTCCAGTTCGCAAGGGGCCCCGAAGCTGGTGCCCTTTTCCAACGCCTGGTGCAGGGCCCCAATCACCTCGGGATGGGAATGGCCGCAAATGGCCGGGCCCCAGCTGCCGACGTAATCGATGTAGCGGTTGCCATCCACATCCCAGGCATAGGCACCGCTGACGCGATCGAACACAATCGGATGGCCCCCCACCGAGCGGAAAGCCCTGACGGGCGAACTCACGCCGCCGGGCATCAGGTGCTGGGCCGCAGCGAAGATCTCCTGGGAGCGGGTGGTGTTGAACACAGGAGTCGAAACGGGCGCTGATGAAGTGGCCGACAAGACAGGATCCGCAGACGGTGCGCTTTAACGATGGGCGTCAAGCGCTACCCATCCTTACCCAGCGACGGACCCTCTTGACACAGGCTGGTCTGTGGCCAGCCAAAGCAAGCCCATCACTGGCGATTTAGCCCCCGAGGGGTAAAACCCCAGGAGGGCAAACCCCAGGGGGGCAAACCCAAAGCGGGCAAACCCCAGGTTCAGCCTGAAGGCCAACCCTAAAACCCTTGCCCGGCTGGGTAGGTTCACAGCATCTTTGGTCCGGGCTCTGGCCCTGGAAGCGCGACCCCCAGCCTTTGTTCCGTGCCATGAGCCTGCCTTGACCCCCCCAGCGCCTACCCACGCCCCCCCGGCCCCAGTCGCCGTGCGGGAGCCCATCGATTGGGCCGAAATCGAGCGCCAGTGCCGCGCCATCTTGCCGGCCCGGGGCGTGGTGGCAGCCCGCCAAGAGCTCTTGGCTTACGACTGCGACGGCCTCACCCTGAACCGTCACCAGCCGCCCCTGGTGGTGTTACCGGAAACCACGGAGCAGGTCTCCGCCCTAGTCCGTCTCTGCCACCAACAGGGGGTGCCGTTTGTGGCCCGCGGCAGTGGCACGGGCCTTTCGGGAGGGGCCGTGGCCGAAACCGCCGCCCTGGTGATCGCCACCAGCCGCATGCGCTCAATCCTGGATCTGGACCTGGCCAACCGCCGCATCACCGTCCAGCCAGGCGTGATCAACAGCTGGGTGACCCGGGCCGTTTGCGGCGAGGGGTATTACTACGCCCCCGATCCCTCCAGCCAGGTGGTCTGCAGCATTGGCGGCAACGTCGCCGAAAACTCCGGCGGCGTGCACTGCCTCAAATATGGCGTCACCAGCAACCACGTGCTCGAACTGGAGGTGGTGCTGCCCGATGGCAGCGTCACCCGCTTGGGCAGCGGACTGGCCGAAACTCCAGAACTGGACCTGCGCGGTGTGTTCATCGGCAGCGAGGGCACCTTGGGCATTGCCACCGCCATCACCCTGCGCCTGTTGCGTACGCCCCAGAGCGTCGCTGTGATGTTGGCGGATTTTGCCGCCATGGAGAGCGCTGGAGAGGCGGTGCGCACGGTCACGGCGGCGGGGGTGTTGCCGGCCGGCATGGAAATCATGGACAACTTCACCATCAACGCCGTCAACGACCTGTTTGGTTTCGACGAATACCCCCGGGATGCGGCCGCAGTTTTGTTGATCGAACTGGATGGTCAGGCAGGGGAGGTGGCTGCCGCCCTTGATCTCGCCGAGAGCCTCTGCCTTCAGGCCGGCGCCCGCAGCGTGCGCCGCGCCACCGACCCCGAGGATCGCGCCTTGCTCTGGAAGGGCCGCAAATCGGCCTTCGCCGCCGTCGGCCGGATCACACCCACCTATTACGTCCAAGATGGTGTCGTGCCCCGCAGTGCCCTGCCGCGGGTATTGGCGGCCATCGAAGCCCTTGGCCGCCAGTACGGCCTGCCCGTGGCCAATGTCTTCCATGCCGGCGATGGCAACCTCCATCCCCTGATTCTTTATCGAGCCGACGAGCCCGATGTCGCCCAGCGCGTCCAGGAGTTGGGAGCCGACATCCTGCGGCTCTGCATCACCGCTGGCGGCAGCATCACGGGCGAGCATGGGGTTGGCAGCGACAAGCGCTGTTACCTCGACTTGATGTTCGCGCCCGCTGATCTGGCCACCATGACCCTGGTGCGCCAGGCCTTCGACCCGCAAGGCTTGGCCAACCCCGGCAAGATCTTTCCCACCCCCAGCAGTTGCGGCGAGTCGTCACGGCGGCGAACGGAATTGGCGGTTCACCGCCCCGATCGGGACCCCATTGAGCTGTTCTGAGCCAGGGCCTGGGGCTGCTAAATAAGAAGGGCTTTGCTTTTGCCCGGCCATGGCCTCGGAAATCTTCGGCACCGCTGCCCTTTTCTGGGTGTTGATCGGCGTTGGACTGGCGAGCGGTGCCCTGATGGTGCGGCTCTTCCGCTGAATAAAAGCGCCGTTGGCGGGCTGCCAACGGTCGCGGCCTTCGCTCACGGGCCCCTAGGCTCAGCCCGCTTCCGGTGAGTCGTTCATGCAGGTTCTGGTAGTGGGTGGCACCGGCACCCTCGGCCGCCAGATCGCGCGCCGGGCGCTGGATGCTGGGCATAACGTGCGCTGCATGGTCCGATCCCCCCGCAAAGCCTCCTTCCTGCAGGAATGGGGCTGCGAGCTCACCCGCGGCGATTTGCTTGAGCCTGACAGCCTGGTTTATGCCCTTGAAGGCCAGGAAGCATTGATCGATGCGGCCACGGCCCGGGCCAGCGATTCCCTCAGCACCTATGACATCGACTGGACCGGCCAGCAGAACCTCTTGAACGCCTGCGCTCCCAACGGGGTCAAGCGCGTCGTTTTTGTGTCTTTATTGGGTGCTTCCCGCCATCCTGATGTGCCCTTGATGAATATCAAGGCCTGCACCGAGGCCTGGTTGGAAGCCTCCGATCTCGATTACACAATCCTGCGGGGGGCCGCCTTCATGCAGGGTCTGATCAGCCAGTTCGCGATTCCGGTCCTGGAGGGGCAGACCGTTTGGGTCAGTGGGGTGCCCACCCCGATTGCCTACATGAACACCCAGGACATGGCCCGTTTTGCCGTCGCCGCCCTGGATCACCCCGAGACGATCCGTCACGCTTTTCCCGTGGTCGGTCCCCGGGCCTGGACCACCGCCGAAGTCACCCAGCTCTGCGAGCGCTACAGCAGCAAGGACGCCAAGGTGTTCCGGGTGCCACCGGCCCTGATCCAATTGATGCGCAATGTGGCCGGTTTCTTTGAGGCCAGCCAAAACGTCGCCGAGCGGCTCAGTTTCGATCGCGTCAGTGGCGGCGGCGCCGCCCTCGATGCGCCGATGGAGGCCTCCTACGCCGCCTTCGGCCTCGATCCGGCCCAAACCACCACCCTGGAGTCCTACCTGCGCGAGTACTACGACACGATTCTCAAGCGACTGCGTGAGATGGAGGCCGACCTCGATAAGGACGCCAAAAAGAAACTGCCCTTCTGAACGGAGCCCCAACCCCTGCGCCCCGGGCCAGTGCGTGTGTACTATCATCAGGAGTTACTTCGGCGTTTTCCAAGGCCATGGCCATCGCCCAGATCAAGAATTTGCAACGCCGGCTCGCCAACCTGGAAGAAGAAGCGGAGGCCGAACTCAACCGGGCCTGCGGCCACGAGCTGTGGCAGTCCGTCGGCTTTGATGCCCTCGACAGCATGGAAGATCCCGATCGCCGGGCCCGCGCCAATTATTACTACGGTCAGCTTCAGACCGTGCGCGAACTGCGCGAGGCCCTCGGCTGATCGCTGACGCCCCTAGGGGGTCACTGTCTGGCCAGGTATGGGCGGCTGCGGGCCCTGCCCAGGCGGTCCAGCCGCTGCCTTTCGATCGGAGTGACCTGGCGCCATTGCCCTGCGGCCAGACCGGCCAGGTCCAGGGGCGGATCGCCGTCCATCAGATCGATCGCCACCCGCAGCAGCCGCAGGGTGGGCAGGCCCACGGCAGCGGTCATGCGGCGCACCTGCCGGTTGCGACCTTCGCGCAGTTCTAGCTCGATCCAGCTGGTTGGCAGGCAGCGGCGCAGGCGAATCGCTGGGGTGCGCTCGCCCAGGGCCGCCTGCTCCACTTCCAGCTCGGCCAGGGGCCGGGCCCGGGCCGGCAGGGTGGGGCGCCCCTGCAGGTTGATTCCCGAGCGCAAAGGCTCCAGGTCAGCATCGCTGGCCTGCCCTTCCACCTGGGCCCAGTAGCGGCGCCAGTGGCCCCAGCGCGGATCGGTCAGCCGTTGCTGCAGCAATCCCTCATCGGTGAGCACCAGCAATCCCTCACTGTCCCCATCAAGGCGGCCGGCGGCGTAGACCTCGGGCACCGGCACAAAGTCGGCCAGGGGCCGAAAGCGGCTGCCGGCCTCGGGGCTGAACTGGCTCAGAACGCCGTAGGGCTTGTGAAACAACAGGGTGGTCACCGACCCCCGCCTGCCTGGCTTGTCATTGCCTTGTCATTGACTCTGGCGGTCATTGGCTCTGGCGCCAGCGCCAGAGATTTACCACCCCGATGGATATCAATAACAGGCCCAGATCCATCGAGACGGGGGGCAAAATCATCGTTCAAACCCTTGGCATTGGTTGGGACCCTAGCGAGCAGCGGCTTGCGAGGGCGTCCCGGCCGCCAGCCCTGCAGGGGTGCGGTTGGGCCACCGGTACAGTGGCCGTACTTGCCATCGCCCAGCCCACCGCATGATCGAGACGTCCGGAGTCATTGAGAAGGAACAGGGCAATGGCTTTTATCTGGTGACCCTTGAGCAGCCGGCAGGCCACCAGTGCCTCTGTCGTGCTGCCGGCAAGCTCACCAAGTTCCGCATCAAGCTCCTGGCTGGCGACAAGGTGCTTGTCGAGATCAGTCCCTACGACCTATCCCGCGGCCGCATCACCTACCGGGAGCGCAACGCCGGTGCAGCTGGCCCCCGGCCAGGCGGCAACCGTCCCGGCGGCCCGCGCCGCCGTTGAGCTGCGGGCCGGGCACGGAACCTGCCTGCGGCCACTGCCCCTGCCCGCGGCCCGCGGCCCCGGACGGCGGCCCAGGCCCGCAGCACCGGCCGCGGCCAGGCCCCGGACGGCGCTTCAGGCGCTCGGGGCCCCCAGCGCTTCAATCGCCGCTTTGAATTCACGGCGTTGCTTGACTCCTTGCCATTGCTGCTGGAGTTCTTTGTTGAAAAACAGCTGCACGGTGGGGGTGCCCGTCACTCCGGCCTGTTGGGCGATTTCAGGGTCCGCCTCGATGTCGATCTCCACCCCCAGGGCCCGTCCTTCGAGCTCGTTGAGGACGCGCTTCAATTGCGGCTTCAGCACATGGCAGGGGCCGCAGCTGGGGGAGGTGTAAACCACCAGCAGGGGTTTGTCACTGTCGTGATACAGCTTGCGCAGGGCATAGCCACCTTTTTGCCAAAGGGCGGCGGCATCGAAATTGTCGGCGTCGCTGGTGGCTGTGGGTTGGGATGGACCCGCAGGCTCCGGTTCGATGTTCTGCCGTTCCACCGGACGGGCCAGTTGCTGGTGACTTAACCAACGTTCGGCGGCGAGGGCCGCCTGGCAGCCGCTGCCGGCGGCCGTAATTCCCTGGCGCCATTCGGCATCGGCCACATCACCGGCGGCAAAGACTCCCTCCAGGCTGGTTTCTGGGCGGCCGCTGCGGGTGACGAGGTAGCCCCTTGCATCGAGCTCAAGTTGGCCCTGCAGCAACTCGGTGTTGGGGGTATGGCCGATGGCATAGAACAAGCCCCTGACGGCCAAATCTTCCGTGGTGTCAGTGGTCCGGTCCCGGAGGCGGATGGCACTGAGCCAGTCCTCGCCCATGGCTGCCAACACCTCCCGGTTCCAGTGCACTGTGATGGCGGGATTGGCCAAGACCCGGTCCGCCATCGCGGCACTGGCGCGCAGCCTGTCGCTGCGCACGATCAGGTGCACCTGGCTGCCGTATTTGGTCAAATAGACGGCCTCCTCACAGGCCGAATCACCGCCACCGACCACGGCCAGCTGCTCCTTGCGGAACTGGGGCGTGGCCCCGTCGCAAATGGCGCAGGCACTGATGCCCCGACTCCAGAAGCGTTCCTCATCGGTGATGCCGAGCCGGTTGGCACTGGCCCCCGTCGCCAGGATCAGGGAGTGGGTCCAGACGGTTTCGCCTTCCGAGGTGACCAGCCGGTAGGGCCGCACGGAAAGGTCCAGAGACTCCGCATCGGCTTCCAGCAGCTTGGTCCCCCAGCGCAGGGCCTGGGCCTTGCAGCGGTCCATCAACTCCGGTCCCAGGATGCCGTCGGGGAAGCCGGGATAGTTCTCGACGTGGGTGGTGGTCATCAGCTGGCCCCCGGGGATGCCACCCCGTTGGAAACCGGTGATCAGCAAGGGGGCCAGGTTGGCCCTGGCGGCATAGATGGCAGCTGTGTAGCCGGCGGGACCTGAACCGACGATGACCAGGTTTTCGATGGCAACTTCAGGCAGGGAGCCGTCGGACCAGCCGGAAACGGGCACGCTGGCGACCATGGGGCTTAAGCGAAGTGACTACGGCTAAGCCTAGGGCGCGAGGCTCTGACTGCGGCGGATCAGAAGCTTTGGAGGTCTGATTAGCGGATCAGAAGCTGCGGATCAGAAGCTTTGGAGGACTTATTAAGGGAATATTCAGATT
>Ga0209298_10002387_pt1 | contig 11699 bp, 8 predicted proteins | sample S_140806_EF_Meta_FD_187325 | JGI IMG/M metagenome (GOLD analysis project Ga0209298, IMG submission 187325) | Freshwater microbial communities from Lake Simoncouche, Canada to study carbon cycling - S_140806_EF_MetaG (SPAdes) (version 2) | ecosystem: Environmental > Aquatic > Freshwater > Lake ...
AAGGACAAGCCCGCCCTGCTCGAAATCGGCAAGGCCGAAGTCGTCGCCGATGGCCGCGATGTCGCCCTCATCGCCCTCGGTGATATGTTCCCCGTGGCCGAGGAGGCGAAGAAACAGCTCGAAGCCAAAGGCCTCAGCGTCGCCCTCATCAATCCCCGCTGGATCAAGCCGCTCGACGGTGCCTGCATCGAGTCCTACGCCAAAAAGGTGAAGGTCATCTGCACGCTCGAAGACCACGTTCTGCGCAACGGCTTCGGCTGCGGCGTCATCGAGCATCTCAGCGATGCCGCTATCCGCACCCCCGTGGTGCGCATCGGCTGGCCCGATGAGTTCGTCGAGCACGGCACCATCCCCATCCTCCGCACCAAGCACGGCCTCACCGCCGAAAACTGCGTGGCGAAGGTGCTGGCGGCATTGGGTTAAAGTACCCGGCGGGCGGGGCAAAACTTGGCGCTGGCGGAATTCGGATAATTGCGCCATTATTCCGCCACAATTCCGCCAATTTTATGCTATTTGCCTTCGTAAATGGCTAAAATTAATTCCGCCACTTTTATGCCAGATTCCGCCACCGAGACCTCTGGACCCGAGTTCGACGCCATCCTCCAGGTGGTGGCGGAGCAGCCTTCGGGCGCGACTTTTAGCGACCTTGCCAGCCATAAGAAGCTGCGCCTTTCCACCCGCACGCTTCAGCGTCGGCTGGAGCGTCTCGTGGCGGAAAAGCGCCTCATTGCCGAAGGTGTGACCAAAGCCCGCCGCTATCACCTCCCGGCGAAAAGCACGCCGCAGGCTGAAACACGCTTCGTGGCCGCCAAACCGTCCGCATCGACTGTTTTCGGCGCGGAGGCGCAGAAGCTCCGCGCCTTGATTCGTCGTCCACTCACCCAGCGAACGCCTGTTGGCTATCAGGGGCGCTTTTTGGAGTCCTACCAGCCGAACAAGACCTTTTACCTGCCTGCGGCCACACGGAAGCAGCTCCTCCAAAGCGGCCAGGTGGGCCTCTCCGAGCTGCCGGCGGGCACTTACCTGCGCCAGGTGCTCCAGCGCCTGCTCGTGGACCTTTCCTGGAACTCCAGCCGCCTCGAAGGCAACACCTACTCGCTGCTCGAAACGCAGCGCCTGCTCGAAATCGGTGCCAGCGGCGAAGGTCACAGCGCACGCGAGACGCAGATGATCCTCAATCACAAGGCGGCCATCGAAATGCTCGCCGAGGAGGCCGAGGGCATCGGCTTTAACCGCCACACCATCTGCAATCTGCACGCCCTGCTCTCCGACAACCTCATGAGCGAGCCGGAGGCATGCGGACGCCTCCGGGAGCGTGCCGTCGGCATCAGCGGCACCGTGTTTCATCCGCTGGAGCTGCCACAGCTCATCGAGCAGCGCTTTGATCAAGCTCTCGCCAAGGCGGAGGCCATTCTCGATCCCTTTGAGCAGGCCTTCTTCATCATGGTGCATCTGCCGTATTTGCAACCCTTCGAGGACGTCAATAAACGCGTCTCCCGTCTCGCCGCGAACATCCCGCTCATCCGGCATAATTTGTGCCCGCTGTCCTTCATCGAGGTCGAATCGGCCGACTATGTGGACGGCACGCTCGTCGTGTATGAGCAAAACCGCGTCGAATGCCTGCGCGATGTCTTCGTGTGGGCTTATCAACGTTCCTGCGCCCGCTACGCCGCCGTCCGCCAGTCCCTCGGTGACCCCGATCCTTTCCGCCTCAAACACCGCGCTATCATCAGCGATGCCGTCCGCGCCGTCGTGCTGGGCAAAATGAAGGCCGCTGCCACGAAACGTGCGCTGACCAAGCATGCCGCCTCTTTGCCATCAGGCGGCGAGCAGGCGCAGTTCATCAAAGTCGTGCAAAAAGAACTCTCCGCCCTGCATCCCGGAAGCATCATGCGCTACCGGCTGCGACCGAGTGAGTTTGAGGCGTGGAAGAAGCAAACGCGATGAGTTCGCTGAAAGAGGCGGGCATTGGGACGGCTTATCTCCGCATGCTCCGTCTATTTTTTGCTTTTGTCATTTGCTTCGCCAGCTCAGCCCTCGCCCTTCAAGAAACGTGGGAAACGGGCTACAGCGGCGAAGATGCGAGCGGGAAGCATGTGCTGGGGCATTGGAGTTTTGAAAAGGAGGACGGGCTGAAGCTCAACGGCGCGGTGTTGAATGCGAAGGGCCGGTTTGGCGGAGCGCTGGAGTCGTTTCCGGGGTTTCCGGTGAAGGATGAGCGGCATGCGGCGCTGGTGAGTGTGCTGCCGGTGAAGGCAGCGTTCACGTTGGAGATGTGGATCAAGGCGAAGGCGGAGTTCAAACCGGAGCTGCGCTGCTTTTTGCTCGATAAGAAGTATGTCGATCACACGGACTACCAGTGGCAGATCGGCGAGGCGGACAAGGGCGGGTTGCGGCGCCTGTGGGTGACGCTGGGCTTCGGTGCGGAGTCGAAAACGATCTACTCACAGCCCTTCAAGATGGGTGAGGAGTGGCAGCATGTGGCCTTCACTTACGATGGCGCGGGCGAAGGGAATTTTTATCGAAATGGCACGGCGGCAGGCGGCGCGAAGCTCGAAGGCTTTGGTGCGGTGGTTCCGGGCAAAAAGGAGCTGAGCATCGGTGATCGGCTCGGCAGCAATTACGGCGGCTTTCCCGGTTTGATCGATGAAGTGCGCATCTGCGACGGTGTGCTGAGTTTCGAGCGGGTGGCGATGCAAATTGTGGCTTCACGAGCGGTGTGGAAGCGCATGGAGACAGCGAGGCCCATCGACATCGTCGTCACCAACCTCAAACGCGAGGCGATGAAGGCTGCGACGCTCAAAGCCTCGCTCGGCGGCAAGACGGAGGACTTCATCGTGCCGGATCTCGCGGCGGGGAAGAGCTTCACGGCGAAGTTTTCGCTCAACACGGCGCTCAAACCGGCTGCGTATGAGCTGAGATTACGCTTTGAGACGGGCGACTATGCCACGGAGCAGAGCACGAAGCTGCAAATCGTCGGCCGCATGCCGCCGCGCATGCCGGTGATCATGTGGGGCGCGGGTGGCGATGAGATTCCGCGGCTCAAAGACCTGGGCTTCACGCACTTCGTCGGTTTAAGCGGCCAGGGAGCGGGTGACATGTGGAAGGAGAAAAAGCTGCTGCCGCCAGGATCGCCGGAATACATTGCGAGAAACCGCGCCTACCTCGACGAGGCACTGGCGAACGATTTGGAGGTCGTGGCGAGTCTCTCGCCGCATGACACGTTGGAGGCGGACTCGAAAAACCTGCGCGTGGATCGCCAAGGCGTGCCTTACACTCGGAAGGACATCATCGCCTCGACACCGGAGTTTGCGCCGTTTTTCCAAACACTCGGCACGAGCATCGGCAAGGCTTACGGCGATCATCCGGCCTTCACCACAGCCTTGATCGACAGTGAGGTGCGCGATTCCTCGCAGCCTTCGTTCAGCCCGCTGGAGGTGGAGGCTTACAAGAAGTTCGCTGGCACAGACATCCCTGTGGAGGTGGTGAATCGCGGCGGCGTGGACTGGACAAAGCAGAAGGACTTTCCAGCGGATCGCGTGATCACGGATGATCATCCCATTTTGAAATACTACCGCTGGTTCTGGACCGTGGGCGATGGCTGGAACGGTCTGCATACGGCGCTGCACAAGGGCTTGAAGAGCAGCACCAGCCGTGTGTGGACTTTCTTTGATCCAGCGGTGCGTCAGCCGAGCATCAGCGGTGCGGGTGGCGGCGTGGATGTGATCTCGCACTGGACCTACACCTATCCTGATCCGCAGCGCATCGGGATGTGTGCGGACCAGCTTTTCGCGATGAGTGCCGCTACGGGAAAAAATCAGCGGGTGATGAAGATGACGCAGCTCATCTGGTATCGCTCGCAAACGGCTCCTAACCGCGTTCTGGCGAACGCGCCTACACCCGTGGCATGGGAAGATCACGATCCTGAGGCTGCCTACATCACCATCGCGCCGATGCATTTGAAGGAGGCGCTTTGGACGAAGATCTCGCGACCGATCCAGGGCATCATGTATCACGGCTGGCAGTCGCTGGTGCAGACGGACAGCCCGAGCGCCTATCGGTTCACGAATCCGAACACCGCGCCGGTTTTGAAGCAGCTCATCCAAGACGTGATCGAGCCGCTGGGGCCGACGCTGATGGAAATCCCGGACGAACGCAGCGAAGTGGCGTTCTTGGAGAGTTTTACCTCGCAGATGTTTGCTCGGCGCGGCGGCTACGGCTCGAACATGGGCTGGGAGGCGGATGTGTGGCTCGCTTTGCAGCATGCGCATGTGCAGACGGATATTCTCTTTGAAGAGACGCTGCTCAAGAATGGCCTCAGCGGTCGCAAAGTGCTCGTGATGCCGTATTGCGATGTGTTGACGAAGTCGGTCGTGGCCCGCATCGCCGACTGGCAGAAGAAGGGCGGGAAGATCGTGGCGGATGAGTTTTTGTGCCCGGCTTTGAAGGCAGATGTGGTGATCCAGAGCTTCAAGCGGGAGAAGAAAGCGGCGGAGGACAAAGCGAAGGTGCTGGAGCTGGCGAAGGCTTTCACGGCGCTGCCGCAGAAGGTTTCCTGCGACAACGCGGAGATCATCACGCGAGTGCGGAAGTTTGGCGAGGCGACCTATGTCTTCGTCATCAACGACAAGCGTGAATATGGCAGTTACGTCGGCCAGCATGGCCTGGTGATGGAAAATGGAATGCCTGCGAGCGGGGTGGTGAGTTTGAAGGCCGAATCGGCGAATGTGTATGAACTGACGGGCTCGCAGTTCATCGTCCCAAAACGCGGCGAGGATGGAAGCATGAGTTGGAAGGTCGATCTGGGGCCTGGAGATGGAAAAATCTTCCTGGTGACGCCGAAGCCGCTTCTGGGCTTGAAGCTCGATGTGCCGGAAAGTGCCACCGCAGGCCAAAAAGCCGCCGTGAAGCTCCAAATCACCTCGACAGCCGATTCACCGTTGAAGGCGGTGATACCGGTGAAGGTCGAGGTTCGGGATGCGAATGGCGTTTTGACCGAAGGCAGCGGCTTTTACGCGGCGGAGAATGGCCTCTTGGACCTCGCACTCGATTTGGCTCCGAATGACGATCCTGGCACCTGGGAGGTGCGAGCGAAGGAATTGGCGAGCGGGATGGAAGCTGTGCGCTGGATGAAAGTGGCTCGATAGATTTTCGGATTTGTTCTTGCCGAAAGGCTGGGGAATAGGCTGCAATACCTACCCCATGAAGAAATACATCGCAGAAATCATCGGCACCTTCTTTCTCGTCTATACCGTCTGCCTGACGGTCAGCAGCAAGCAGGAGCTCGCCCCCATCGCCATCGGTCTTTCACTGGCCGTCATGATCTTCGCCGGAGGCCATCTCTCCGGCGCTCACTACAATCCCGCCGTGACCGTGGCCGTTTGGCTGCGTGGCAAGATCGGCCTCACGGATGCCATCGTCTATATCTTCTGCCAGACCGTGGCAGGCGTGTTGGCAGCCCTCGTGGCGGCGACGCTGGTGGGTAAGGGCGGCGGCGCAGCTCCCATTGATATGCAGAAGCTCATCGTCGCTGAATCGATCGGCACCTTCGCCCTCGCCTGGGTGGTGCTGAATGTGGCCACCACCAAAGCCAATGCGAACAACAGCTTCTACGGTGCCGCCATCGGCCTCACCGTGACTGCAGGGGCGGTGGCTGTCGGTGGCGTTTCCGGTGCGGCTTTCAATCCTGCCGTCGCCACGGGCGCGGTGGCGATGGGCCTCCTCGCGGGCGGCCAGCTCTGGCTCTACTGGGTGGCGAATCTGCTCGGCGGTGCCGTGGCAGCCATCGTCTTCAAAGCCATCAAAGCGGACGACTAATCTCTTCCACCTTCATTTGAATCCCATCACCACCCGGTCGCGAGACTGGGTGGTTTTTTTGTGCCTTCACTTTCGACCACGAAGGGCGCATAGCGGCTCTCGTAGTGCTTGGGGATCACGCACTGCACGCGGGCGCGGCCGGTTTCGTAGTCTTCGGTCAACACTTTGCCTTCCTGATGGGCGAGGGCCACGAGGTCCATGCGATCAAGCGGGAGATCGAGATCGAGACGCACAACGCGGTCGATCATGAAGTCGCTCAAGCGATGGAAGAGGTCATCGAGGCCGAGGCCGGTCTTCACGGAGATGGCGATGGCAGCGGGAAACTCGCGCCGCAGCTCGTTCATGCGGGTGTCATCGACGAGGTCGATCTTGTTGAGCACGAGGAGGACTCGCTTCTCACCTGCACCGAGTTCGGCGAGCACCTCCGTGGTCGTTTGATAGAACTTCAGAGCCTCGTGTGAGCTGGCATCGACGACGTGGATGAGGAAATCAGCCAGCGTGGATTCTTCCAGCGTGGCGCGGAAGGACTGCACGAGGTCGTGTGGGAGGTTTCGCACGAAGCCGACGGTATCGGTGACGAGCAGGGACTGGCCATCCGGCAGTTCCATGCGTCGTGTGGTAGTGTCGAGCGTGGCAAAGAGCTTGTTCTCCACGAGCGCATCGGCGGCGGTGAGTTTGTTGAGGAGGGAGGATTTGCCTGCGTTTGTGTACCCAACAATGGCGGCATGAGCCACGGGCTCGCGGGTGCGCTCTTTGCGCATGGTGTCACGCACACGGCGCACATCATCGAGCTCGGCCTTCACACGGTCGAGGCGCTGATGGGCGAGACGGCGGTCGGTTTCGAGCTGGGTTTCACCTTCACCACGAGCCGCTCCGGCACCGCCTTTGCCACCACCGGCACCACCGCCCTGGCGGTCAAGATGGGCCCACATGCGGGTCAGGCGCGGGATGGAGTATTCGAGGCGAGCTAGCTCCACCTGAAGGCGTGCTTCACGGGTGCGGGCACGCATGTTGAAGATGTCGAGGATGACCTCATGGCGGTCGATGACGCAGATGTCGCCTTCGGATTCCCAGGCTCGCTGTTGAGCGGGGCTGAGTTCATTGTCCCACACGATGCAATCCGCCCCGAGGGCTTTGGCTTGATCGGTGAGTTCCTTTGTTTTGCCGCTGCCGATGAGGTAACGAGCGGTGTGCTCGCGGGCAAAGACGAGCTGACTGCCCACGATGTTGATGCCGAGCGTGCGGACGAGTTCACCCAGCTCATCGAGCAAGGCCTGCGCCTCCTCTTTGCGGCGGCGGTCGAAATATGCACCGATGAGGAAGGCATTCTCGACGTGCTGGGGCTTGTCACGGACATCAAACATAGGACGCGGAGCATGGAGTGCGGGGATGCGGTGACAAGCGGTGTCTCCGAATCTTCATGCACCACGCTTTTGACGCACCCGCCAGACATCGCGAGCCATGAGGAAGGAATCGCGAAGGAGGTGAACCTTGCCACCGGGTGTCTCGTGCCAGGAGATGGGCATTTCATGGACCGCGCAGCCCGAATCGAGCAGCAGCGTGAGCAGCTCCACATCAAAGGCGAAGCCATGGATGGTCAGTTTCGATGCGAGGCGCTCGAAACAGGCTCTCGGGACGAGTTTGAGGCCGCACTGGCTGTCATAAACGGGGATGCTCAGCATCTCGGAGACGAGCGTGGCATACACGCGACCGATGAGATGACGGCGAAAATCTCGCGAGACGGATTTGCCGAGCATTTTGATGCGAGAGGCGAAGAGAGCGGTGTTTTCCGGTGCCTCACGAGCGAGCTGGATGAGCCGCGCGACTTCCGCCGCCGTGCAGGAGCCATCGGCATCGACGAAGGCGAGCCAATCGGCGGACTTTTCCGCATTCCACGAAGCGTAGATGGCACCGCCTTTGCCGAGGTTTTGAGGCAGGAAGAGCGGTTCGAGCAGCAGAGGCGTTTGGGTGCGCTGGGCGTCGATGAGCGTGCTCATGCGCTTTTTTTCGTCTTCATCGGAGCCGTCCTCCACGACGCGGATGGTGATGCCGCCGAGTGGAGTGAGCGTCTCACACAGTTCCGCCAAAAAGGGGCCGATGCGCCCGCTCTCATGGTAGCAGGGGATGACGAGGTGGATGCTGGCGGGCATGGCAGCCTTGTTAACGCTCACTGCGTGGCAAATTTCGTCAGCAGGCCGCGTTTGCGGGTGAGATTGAGGATCCACAGGAAGAGCCAGCCGGCGAGGGCCATGAAGACGATGTTCAATGCGGCGGCATACCAGAGGTAGTCCCATTTCATGGTGCCGGTCTTCATCACGTCTCGCATGCCTTCAAAAATGTACGTGGGTGGGAAGCACCACGCGATGGGCTGTGACCATGCGGGCATATCCTGCACCGGATAAAACACGGCGACGACGGGCTGGAAGAAGAACGGAATGGCCCACGCGAGGGATTCGGCCGCCTGGCCCCAGCGTAAGATGAGGGCGGTGGAGATCATGCCTAGCGACCAGCCAAAGAGCATCAGATTTGCAAAGAACGGAATGAGCCACCACTCAAGCTGGAAGATATTGAAGGAATAGCCGAACCAAGAAATCAGGCTGAGCACCACGGCGGTGACCGTGATGCGCAGCATGCCGACGATGAAGGTGGCGCTGACGTATTCCGCAGCACGCACCGGAGCGACGAAGACATTGAGCAGATTTCGCGTCCACACATCTTCCAGAAAGGAGATGGCCACCCCCTGCTGTGCACGAAACATGATGTCCCAAAGGATCATCGCGCCTAGCAGGAAGAGGATTTCGTTTCCGAAGGCTGGATTCGTGTTCCGCTGAATAAAGACCGTCACATTCCCCCACACCACGAGATCGACGACGGGCCAGAAGACGAGCTCGACGAGGCGCATGGGGCTGCGCGTGTAGAGAAAAAGGTAGCGCAGGACGAGGGCGCTGATGATGCGGAAGTTCATGGTGCTTTGTCTTTCTGCGGTTCGTCGATGATTTCGCCATCGCGGGCGATTTTGATGAAGACATCCTCAAGCGTGGCACTGCTGGACTGCGCGACGATGTCCGTCGGAGTGCCTTCGCAGACGATTTTGCCTTTGTGGAGGAAGATGACGCGGTCGCAGACTTCCTCGATGTCGCGCATGTTGTGCGAGGTGTAGAGGATGCCGATGTTTCGCTCTCGCTGCACCTTGCGGACGACTTTGCGCACTTTGTCGGCGATGTCGGGATCGAGGGAGGCGGTGGGTTCGTCGAGCATGAGGAGCTCGGGATCGTTGAGGAAAGCCTTCACGAGGTTCACGCGGGTGGATTCGCCTGCGGAGAGCTGGCCGGTGACGCGTTTGGCGAGGTGGGAGATTTCGAGCAGCTCCATCAGCTCGGCGATTTTCTTCTTCGGCTCACGCACGCCGTAGATCTTGGCAAAGACGATGAGGTTTTGACCCACGAGCAGATTGCCAGGCAGCGCCGTGTAAGCGGAGGAGAAATTCGCCCGCTGGAGGATGGCGATGCGGTGCTTTTGCAAAGGTAGGCCGAAGGCAAAGATATCTCCGCTGGTGGGCAGCGTGAGGCCGAGGAGGCAATTCATCGCGGTGGTTTTGCCTGCGCCATTGGCTCCGAGCAGGCCGAGCACCTCACCGCGATGAAGCTGGAAGGAAAAGCGGTCCAGGGCCTTCACGCCATCGAACTCGCGGGTGAGATCGCGGGCTTCGAGGATGATTTCACGGGCGTCGGGGGCGGGCATGCGTGGGTTTAGAGGGGCATGGGGCAGGTTTCAAGTTTCACGATGGCTGAGCACGCGAAAGAGTGAGGCGGGCACTCTTGCCTTCCCCATGGCGGGCAGGAGTGCCCGCCTCACTCGCGGTGCTCATGCCGCGAAGGCCGGAGGTTGCGCTCGATGTCGTGGCGGTCCTCGCGGTTGCGGGCTTTGATCTTGTGATCGCGTTTGAAGACGCGTTCGACGGTCATTTGGCGCTTTTTGCGCTTCTTGCGCAGCTCGGCGATCTCTTCTTCGAGCTTCAGGTAGCCATCGTAGCGGGCGGGATCGAGCGTGCCGCCCTCCACGGCGGCGCGGATGGCGCAGCCAGCGTCCTTGCCGTGTTTGCAATCGCCAAAACGGCAGCCGAGCGCGAGCTGGTCGATGTCGGCAAAGCGTTCGCGAAGCGTGGTTTCATCCGTCCACATCTGCACTTCCTTGATGCCGGGGTTGTCGATGAGAATGCCACCGCCATCGAGCACGATCAATTCGCGTGCGGTGGTGGTGTGGCGGCCGCGGCCGGTCTTTTCGTTCACTTCATCGGTCCACTGCCATTCCTCACCGAGGAGGAGATTGATCATGGCGGATTTACCCACGCCGCTGGAGCCGATGAAGGCCACGGTCTGGCCGCGCTTGAAGTAGTTTTTGAGGACTTTGATGCCTTTGCGCTTCGTGACGCTGGTGAGATGCACGTCCGCGTTCGGATTGAGCTGGCGGATGGCTTCGGCGGCCTCTTCGTTTTGCGCCTTGGAGGTGAGATCGATCTTGTTGATCAGGACGACGGCCTTGGCGCCGCTGCGGGCGATGAGCGTGAAGTAACGCTCCATGCGCCGGAGATTCAGATCGGTCTCCGCATCGGTGATGACGATGACGGTGTCCACATTGGCGGCGATGACCTGCTCCTCGGCGCTGAGGCCGGGGGCTTTGCGCGAAAAGCAGGTCTGCCGGGCAAGGCGGGCGCGGATGACGGTATCCGTGCCTTCTTTGCCGACATCGAGCGCCACCCAATCGCCCACCGCAGGGAGATCGGCATCCGTGGCGGCATCGTGATAGACTTTGCCGCTGAGGATCACCTCCAGCTCATCGTAGCCGCCGCTGCCATCATCGAGCAGGGCCCCGTAGGAGATCTTGTTGTCACGGATCAGGCGGGCCGGTTTCCAGCCTTCAGCGGCCAGAGGCTCGAACTGCTTGGCGAAGGAGGCATTCCAACCAAGATCCTCAAGCGTGAAACGGGGCACAGGGGTCAGGGGAAAAGAATGCGATCACTGCGGGCCGGTGCCGGGAGCGGCAGGTGCGGCAGGCTTTACCTCGATGGTGGGAGAGGCGGGCGTGGCAGGCGCACCGAGGGGCGGAGGCTCCGGTACCTTCATCTCGGACGTGGCAGGTTTCGGTGCGGGGGCATTCGGATCGGCAGGCGGCGTGGTGCCATTGGCAGCGGCTTCTTCTGCCTTCTTCGCGGCGCTCTCATCGAGCTTCTTTTTCGAAGCGGCATACTTGGCGGCATTCGCCTTGGCCTTGGCGGCGGATTGTTTGAGGTAGGTGGCGTAGTCGGGCCCGCTGCCGGTGATTCTGACGGGCGTGCCGAGAGCGGTGTGCTCGTAGAGGATGGGGGCCATCTTGGAGGGCAGGCGGATGCAGCCGTGGGAGGCGCGGCGGCCAGGTTTGGCGATGACACCGATGTGCATGCCCACGCCGTCGTTGGTGAGGCGCATGAAAAACTTCATCGGCGCGGCGATGAAGTTGCCGCCGGGTGGCAGGACGTCACGGCCGTTCTTGAAATCGGAGTTCACCAGCTTGCCGCCGGCGTCGTAACCTTTGCCGTAGAGGTTGGAGACCTTGTCTTTGACCTTTTCGAGCACTTTGAAATCCCCGGTGGGCGTGGGGAAGCTGGTGATACCGCTGGCCACATAGGTCCAGCCGACGACTGCTTCGTTGTGGTAAAGGGTGGCGCGTTGGGTGTCCACGTTCACCACGATCTGGGTGATCGGTTTGTCACCGCCGGTCCACTCACCGGGATACTTCCACACTTTCTTCACCGGCTCGGGCGGCGGAGGCGGTGGGGCCTTCTTAAACAGGTTGCAGGAGGCCAGGAAAGCCGCAGCCAGCACGAGAAGGCCGGATTTAAGATA
>Ga0209298_10002395_pt1 | contig 11665 bp, 10 predicted proteins | sample S_140806_EF_Meta_FD_187325 | JGI IMG/M metagenome (GOLD analysis project Ga0209298, IMG submission 187325) | Freshwater microbial communities from Lake Simoncouche, Canada to study carbon cycling - S_140806_EF_MetaG (SPAdes) (version 2) | ecosystem: Environmental > Aquatic > Freshwater > Lake ...
CCGCCGAGTATCCAGCGATAGACCCGCTGAACCGCTTCGAAGACGGTTTTGAGCAGATGAGCCACAAAACCATCGCCTTCACGATCTCGCATGATTTTCGAGGCGAGCATGGGCGAGAGTGTGAGAGCCACAAAACCGGAAAAACCGACCGAGATAGCCAGCGTGACGCTGAACTCGGCAAACAGCCTGCCCGTATCTCCCGGCATGAAGGTGACCGGCACGAACACCGCCAGCAGTACCAACGTGGTGGCGATGACCGCGAAGCCCACCTGCCGGGTGCCGAGGAAGCTGGCGACGAGAGGCTTCTCCCCCAGTTCAATGCGGCGGTGGATGTTTTCCAGTACCACGATGGCGTCATCCACGACGAGGCCGATGGCGAGCACGAAGGCCAGCAGCGTGAGCGTGTTCATCGAGTAATCGAGCATCATGAGCACGATGCAGGTGGCAAAGACGCTGACCGGCACGGCCACGATGGGCACGAGCACCGCACGCATATTCCCGAGGAAGAGATAAATGATCGCGATGACGAGGGCGAGGGCGATGATGAGCGTGCGATAGACCTCGTGGATGGACTCCTCAATGAACTGGCTGATGTCGTAGCTGTTTTCGAGCCGCAGATCCTTCGGCAGCGTCTCGCGGATCTTTTCCGCCTCCGCCCGCACGGCCTGCGCCACCTCCAGCGGATTCGCCCGTGACTGGCGTATCATGCCGAGCGAGACCATCAGCACGCGATTTCCTTTGAAGGAGGTGCGAGCCTCCTCGGCACCGAGTTCCACCTTCGCCACCTCGCCGAGACGCACCTGATAGCCATTCTCACCGCGAGCGATGACCATTCTCTCGAAGTCCTCCTTCGTGCGATACTGACGGTTGATGCGCACGGTGAACTGGCGGTCGAGCGACTGCACGGTGCCTGCGGGCGGATCGACGTTTTCACGTCGCAGCGCCTCTTCAATATCGAGCGAGGTGAGATTGCGAGCCGCGAGGGCTTCTCGGTTCACCCAGATGCGCAGCGCATAGCGAGTGCCGCCGCTCATGCGCACGCGGGCGATGCCCGGCAGCCGCGAAAAGCGGTCAACAAGGTAGCGCTCGGCGTAATCATTGAGCTCCAGCGTGCTGCGGGTGTCGCTGGCGAGGTTCATGTACATCAGCACCTCGGCGCTGAGTTCCGTTTTGCCCACATTCGGCGGCTCCACCTCCTCCGGCATGGTGGGCAGCACGGGGCTGATGGCCTCGCGGATGTCATTGGCCGCCGCATCGAGATCACGACCGAGGTTGAACTCGACGGTGATCTCGGATTTCCCATCCGTGCTGACGGAGGAGATGTTCTTGATGGACTCCACCTGGGAGATGCGATCTTCCAGCCTCTGCGTGATGCGCCGCTCAACGACGCTGGCGGCGGCCCCTCGGTAGTAAGTTTCCACCGTGACGATGGGCGGCTCGATGTCCGGATACTCACGCACCGGCAGCCTTGTGTAGGCCACGATGCCGAAGGCGATGAGGATCAGGTTCATCACCAGTGCCAGCACTGGACGGCGAACGGATGTATCGGAGAGCCACATGCGCTAGACGAGTTTCAGGCGCTTCCGCAGCAGCCACTCGGCCGTCAGCAGGGCGATGGCGGCCCCAAACCACCACCAGCTCGACCACAGGATGGTCTCTTTGGTGATGACCTGTTTGCGGTCGAGGGTTTGCAGCAGATTCGGGAGATCGGTGGCGGCCTGTTCTTCGCGGAGAAAGCGCCCGCCGCTGTTTTGCGCCATCGTTTCGAGCAGCACGCGATTCATGGTGAGGGAGGCCCACTCGGGATTGCCGATGTCAGACACATGCAGCGAGAGACGAGCGTCGTTCTTTGGCGTGGAAGGGCTTTCCGAGACGGCGACCTCGTAGGTGCCGGCTTTCAGCGGCGGCGTGATGGCTCGGTAGATGCCGGGGTGCGTCTGATCGGGTTCGAGCTGGAGCGTGGCCACGTCTTTGCCATCCAGCAGGAGGCTGGCACTCGGCTGCGCATCGGTGACGATGTCGCCACGCTCATTGCGAAGGCGCACGCGAATTTCCGAGGTCTCGCCGGGTGCATAGCGCAGGCGGTCCGTGCCGATGGCGAGCTGCTTTTGCTCAATCTGAAAAGGCGGCGCGGCGATCCATGCGGCGAGCTGCATCCACAGCCGCTGATGATACAGATCCGCCACCTGAAAACGCCAGCGCCACATCTCATCGGTGCCGAGGTAAAGCACCGCACCCGCTCCCACCTGACGGAAGACCATCGCGGGATCACCCGCCTTCACGAGCGTGACCGAGGCTGGCTGCGGCTCGACATGAGCATGCCAGGTGAGCTTGGGCAGGGTGGGCCAGAGTGTGGCATTCGCACTGGGGCTATCGCTGAGGCGCAGGGCCTCGAAACGCTGACCGTCGGTGGTGAGTTCGAGGCTGACGGGCTTTGGCACATCGGTGGAATTGAGAAACCGCACCGGCATGAGCGCTGCGGCTTTTCCATTGGCCCACGAACGAAGATGGCCACGCTGCCCATCGAGCAGGATGAGGCCGCCGCCACGCTTCTCGACGAATTCGACGATCCAATCGAGCTGCTCGCTTTTGAAACGCGAGAGCGCCACATCGCCGAGGATGATCAAATCGTAGGTGAGAAGGTCATCGCGAGTTTTTGGGAAGTCGGCTTGCAGCGAGCCTTTGGCCGCGTCCTCCGCGAAGTCGTCGAAGATCATCATGGCCTGCCAGCGATCATCGCGATCAAAGTGGCTGTGCAGGTAACGCGTCTCCCAGCGAGGACGACCATCGAGGATGAGGGCTTTGCGCTTCTTTTCGAGCAGGTGAATGGCGAGCTCGCGATGGTTGTTGGCGCGGGTCTTTTCCAAAGCAGCCCGATCCCCACTCGCGGCGACGCGGATGGTCACGCTGCGCAGTGTCTTGTCACGCATGCCGGGCAGCGCGGGCGGCAACGAGGCCACGGGAAACATGAAATCGAAGCTCTTGCTGCCTTTGCCATCGGTGGTGAACTCTTTCTTCCAAAGCGTCTTGCCCTGGCTGTCGATCTGCACGCTGGCGGGAAGCCCGGCGGGCATGCTGTCCTGAATGGTGAGGCGGCCCTGGAAGTTCTCCTTCGAGAAAACGGACTCCGGCGCAATGACATCGAGCAGCGAGAGATCCGGCGGCGGCACCTCCGTGCCAAAGCCGATGGTGAAAACAGGCACGCCCGCAGGCTTCATCGCGCTGCTGAATTCCTCCGGCGAGCCGCTGGTGTTGTGCTGACCATCCGTGAGCACCACGAGTGCCGTGCCGGGTGTGCTGGGGCCGAGGGCGGAACGCAGGGACTGATCGAGATTCGTGATCGGCGTGGTGGCAGGCAGATCGAAAGCCGTGGGCGGTTCACCCGAAGTGTCTTTGCCGCTTTGGCGATACCACCAGAGGCGCTGCGTGCTATTCCCGCGAAGGGCCACCAGCTCCACATCTTGCGTCTCAGCCAGCTTTTTGAGCAGCGGCAGGGTTCCTTTGAGCAGAAGATCCTCCGCACGCTGGAAACGCGATTTCGTCGTCGTGGCCGATTTCTCCGCAGCCTCATCAGTGAGCTGCATGCTGGCGGAGCTATCCACAGCGATGATCACGCGGCCGAGCTGGCGCAGCGTGGTCACATGCCGCAGCACCGGCCCTGCGAGCGCCAAAACAAGGATGAAGACCGCCAGCGATCTCAGCAACGCGGGAACCTTGGCCAGCAGGCTGCCCGTGAACCTCGACTCACGGCGGTAGAGGAACCACATCGCCACCGAGAGCCCGAATGCCAACGCGATGACCGGCAGGGGCGGATAGCCGCCGGTGAAGCGAAGGGTGGTTTCAGTAAGGCTGGGCATGCGGGAGGTTTCGGGAGTCCGTCAGATGGCGGAGATCGGCAGGCATTTCAACGCTCCGCGGATGCTTCCTTGCACAAAAAAGCGCGGGGAAGGCTGTTCACCTTCCCCGCGCTCGCAAAAACTTGGCGCTTTGGCCTCACCGCTCGGTGAATTGACCGAGAGCGCGGAACTTCTGGTAACGGTCTTCGAGGAGCTTCGGGGTCTTCACCTTGGAAAGCTCGGCGATGGCCGCCAGAAGCGCTTCTTTGAGGGATTCCGCCGCGGCCGCGGTGTCATTGTGGGCACCGCCGAGAGGCTCGGGGATGACGCCGTCAATGACGCCGAGGTTCTTCAGATCCGGGGCGCTGAGTTTCAAGGCCGTGGCGGCCTCGGGGGCGTGCTTGCGATCCTTCCAAAGGATGGCGGCACAGCCTTCGGGGCTGATGACAGAGTAGTAGGCGTTCTCCATCATGAGCACGCGATCCGCGATGCCGATGCCGAGAGCCCCGCCGCTGCCACCTTCACCGATGACGACGGCGATGACGGGCGTCCGGAGCAGCATCATCTCACGCAGGTTGAAGGCGATGGCCTCGGCGATGTTGCGCTCCTCGGCTCCAATGCCAGGAAAGGCTCCAGGGGTGTCGATGAGGGTGACGATGGGCAGGCCAAACTTCTCCGCCAGGCGCATCACACGGAGCGCCTTGCGATAGCCCTCGGGGTGAGCGCTGCCGAAATTGCGCAGGAGGTTCTCCTTCGTATCGCGACCTTTTTGATGGCCGATGATGGCCACACGCTGGCCGCCGATGGTGGCAAAGCCAGCCGGCATGGCGTTGTCATCGCCGATGTGGCGATCCCCGTGAAGCTCCACGAACTCGTCGCAGATGTGCTTCACATAATCCAGCATGTAGGGACGGTTCAAGTGACGGGAAATTTGTACTCGCTGCCAAGGGTTGAGGCTGGCGTGCGTGTCACGCTGGAGCTTGTTGAGCTTCGCTTCGAGGTCGGCGATTTGCGAGGTCAATTTATCGGAAGGCTTGGTGGCAGCCTTGGCCTGCAAGGCTTCCAGTTCATCACGGAGCTTCTGAATGGGCTTTTCGAATTCGAGGAGTTGTTTCATGGCTGAGGAGAAAGGGGTGTGAGGGATTGAAGTTAGCGGGCGACATCGACCTTCGAGCCCTTGCGCAGGAGGGCGAAGAGCTCTTCGAGATCCTCGCGGGCGAGGAAGATGCCGGATTCAGGTGGAGGAGGTGGCGTGGTGGGCGCGGCGGCGGTGGCGGGCTCGGCTTTGGGGGCAGCGGGAGCGGTCTCGGGCACGGCGACGGCTTTGCCAATGGCCGGGACGCGGAAGGTGAGGCCGTTTTTGCTGGTCGGAATCCACTTCTCGGCTTCGTGGTAACGCAGATCGGTGCTCTGCACGATCTTGCCTTCAAGCTGCGCGGACTTCACCCCCACCTCGTAGGAACCGGGCACCTTGGTCGAGGGCGGGAGCTGGATCTCCTTCGCGGTGAAAAATTTAAAGGGGTAGTCCTTCCCGTTCACATCGCGGAAGAGGATGACCTGCTTTTTGGCGACGGAGATGCCGAGATTAAACTGAATCGGGGCGACGGTGAGGCGGTCCCCCGGCTGGAGCGTGGTGCTCATCATGCCATTGAGGCGGAGGATGAAATCGACGTTCGTCTGGTTCTTCTGGGCGATGAGATTGAGCGAATCACCGGGCTGCACGATGTATTCCTTCTTGCCGGCCATGTAGGAGGGCGAAAAGAGCTGGTCCATGTTGATCTCGCCGATGATGCGGCGGGCCTCAGGACAGGTGGCGGAATCCGGGAACTGCTGGAGGAGCTTGTAGAGCGCATCGCGGCCGTCATTGATGCTGCCACGGCGGATCAAATCCACGGCCGCATCGAAACGGCGTGCGCCAGGATCAATGCGAGGGCGGTCTTTGCCCTTCATCACGGCGAGGTCTTTCTCCACCATCTGCTCACGCAGGAGGATGTTTTCATACAGCCACCAGCCGGTCGCGACGACGCCCGCGAAGAGGCCCATCACGATCAAAAAGAGCAGGAGCTTGAACTGAGCCTTGGCCATGTTGGTTTAGCCGAGGAGGCCGCGGCGCTTGAAATCGAAGATGTTGATGTTGGAGGACTTCTCGATCATCTCGACGGTGAATTTGAGAAGGCAGATCTCCCAGGTGTCATCCACGCCCTGGATGATGGCACGGGCGGGATTGCCGGAGATGCGGAGATCGGCTTTCAGCTTGCCGCAAACTTCCTCCATGGATTCATGCACGATCTGCTCGTGCACATCGGTTTTGCGGAACTGGAAGCCGTATTTGAGGATGGCCAGCTTGTGGAGGTGCTGCTTCAAAAAGTCGCCAAAAGCCTCCGCTTCGTCACCGAAGCCCTCGAAGCCGAAATTCTGCTCGGGATCAGGCCGCAGGATGAGCGGCTTTTCCGCGGTGATGCGTCCCTCACGCACGCGCACGGCTCCCACCGTGTCCATCAGCTCGGAGACGAGCTGAAACTCGAACTGCGTCGAGCCAAAGGTATCGATGCGGCGGTCCGGCTCATGGAGAACGTGGGTGTTCTCCAGGGCGTATTGGAAGTCGTATTCAGTGGGCATGTGGGGGCGGCGGAGACTAGACGGAGGGGGCGGGAGGGCCAGCGTTTTCTCGCCTTCGCAGCCCGAGAGCTCGCGGTTTTAAAATCCTCTGCGTCCATCGTGCCTCGGTGGTCCAAATCTACGAGCGTCAAAGTCGATGGGATACAGCCTCCTGAGCCTCTAGCTACCTCCGCATTCTGGCGAATGCGCCTACACCGCGCCTCGTAGGCTTGTTCGCGAGAACGAGGATTTCGTGAATTTCGCCAAAGGCTCCCCTGCTGCGCCCTTTTGCCTCAACAACGACCTCGGCGACGGCTGGAAGCAGGAAGCCTTCGATCCCGACTACTTCCGCGAAGTCTCCGAAAAACACGCCTTCCCACTCGGCATCAACATTGTGTTCTATGCGCTGACGCATTGATGATGCCGTGGAGCAGGCTTCCGAATTCTGTTCTTCCTCTTACTCCTCCTCTTATTTCCCGGAAAGTTTCGTGGAGCACATCGAGGAGCTTCTGGTCGCTTGCGGCGCGGAACCGTCGAGGACGAGTAGGATCACTTGCCGCACAGCCGCCTTGCCATCCTCCCCGTCTCCTCTTCTCAAAGTCCCCTCCTGCATCGCTGGGCGAAGCACAGCGGGCAGGTCTCGCGGCCATTCCTGCCTTGAACCGCGAGCGGAGTCGCGGACTACTTCACCCTGAACACTGAACCCAGAACCGGGAGGAAGAGGAGGAGAATTAACGAAGAACGGGCTAAAGCCCGAACTACGAACCAAGAACGAAGAACTCTCCACCCTTTGCCCCACGCCCTCCGCTTTGCGGCTTGAAACCGGGCACGGCTTGCGCCAAGTGCCCGGCCCCATGTCCGCCGAACGCAAGACCCTCGAAGAACGCGCCCAGATGTCTGATATTGACCGTCTGCGGCACTCCTGTGCCCACGTGATGGCCACCGCCATCCTGCGCCTGTGGCCGAACGCCCAGTTCGCCTACGGTCCGCCGGTGGAAAACGGCTTCTACTATGACTTTGATCTGCCGGACCATCGCATCACGCCGGACGACTTTGAGAAGATCGAGGCGGAGATGAAAAAGATCGCCAAGGAGAACCAGAAGTTCGACTGGAAGGGCGTCACCCGCGAGGAAGCCATCGCAATGGCAAAAAGTGGTCGCCTCGGTGGCCTGAGCGAGCGGCCGGGCAATCCGAGCACCTTCAAACTCGACCTGCTGGAGAAGATTCCCGAAGGCGAGCAGATCAGCACGTTTACGAACGGCGAATTCATCGACCTCTGCGCCGGACCCCACGTCGGCTACACCTCGAAGTGCAAGAACGTGAAGCTCATGTCGGTCAGCTCGTCGTTTTACATGGGCGATGAGACGAAGCCACAGCTCCAGCGCCTCTACGGCACCGCTTTCCCGAGCAAGGAAGAACTCGAAGCACACCTCGTGCAGCTCGAAGAGGCCAAGAAACGGGACCACCGCAAGCTGGGCCGCGAATTGAAGCTCTTCCATATCGACGAGGACGTGGGCCAGGGCCTCATCCTCTGGACGCCGAACGGGGCCGTGCTGCGCCAGGAGCTGCAAAACTTCATCAGCGAGGAGCTGCGCAAGCAGGGCTACTCGCAGGTCTTCACACCGCACATCGGCAAGACGGTGCTCTACAAGACCAGCGGCCACTTCCCCTATTACAAAGACAGTCAATTCAGCCCGGTCATTGAGAATGACGACCTCGCGAAGGTCATCAAAGAAGGCTGCGGCTGCTGCGAGGTGATGGAACGCCTCGGCGCCGTCTCCGCGAAACTGCGCAGCCAGCTCAATGAGCGTGTCGGCACCGAAGTGGTGCCCGCCGACCGCGTGATGGCGGATGACAAGCTGCTCGATGGCTTCCTGCTGAAGCCGATGAACTGCCCGCATCACATCAAGATCTTCGACAGCCAGCCGCGCAGCTATCGCGACCTGCCGGTGCGCCTCGCCGAATTCGGCACGGTGTATCGCTGGGAGCAAAGTGGTGAGCTCAACGGCATGACCCGCGTCCGCGGCTTCACCCAGGATGACGCGCACCTTTTCTGCACCGAGGAACAAGTCGCCGCCGAAGTGCTCGGCTGCCTCTCGCTGGTCAAAATCGTGCTCAACACGCTCGGCATGACCGATTACCGTGTCCGCGTCGGCCTTCGCGATCCCGACAGCAGCAAGTTCACCGGCGATCCCGCCAAGTGGGACGCGGCCGAAGACGCTTGCCGCAAAGCCGCTGCCACCCTCGGCGTGCCCTTCACCGAAGAACCCGGCGAGGCCGCCTTCTACGGCCCGAAGATCGACTTCGTCATCAAGGACGTCATCGGTCGCGAATGGCAGCTGGGCACCGTGCAGGTCGATTACGTCCTGCCCGTGCGCTTTGACCTCAGCTACATCGGCCCGGACAACAAGCCGCACCGCCCCGTCATGATCCACCGGGCACCGTTTGGCAGCATGGAGCGCTTCTGCGGCGTGCTCATCGAGCACTTCGCCGGTCACTTCCCCGCCTGGCTCGCCCCCGAGCAGGTCCGCGTGCTCACCATCAGCGAAAAGAGCGACGAATTCGCCAGCGAAGCCCTCAACCAGCTCAAAGCCGCCGGACTCCGCGTCACGCTGGACAACGCTGCCGATAAGATCGGTGCGAAGATCCGCAACGCCCAGCTCGACAAGATCCCCTACATGCTCGTCATCGGCGAAAAAGAAGCCGCCGCTCAGTCCGTGGCCGTTCGCCATGCGAAACGCGGCGACCTCGGCGTGAAGCCGCTCGCGGACTTCGTGAGCGACATCACGGCGGAGGTGAAAGAGCGGAGGCTTTGATGCCATGGAGGCGACACTCCGAGTCCTCAACAACCTTGAGCGTCAAGGTGTCATTGGTCGTTACGGCATCGGAGGCGCGGTGGGGGCGATTTTCTACATGGAGCCCTTCGCTACTTTTGATCTGGACGTGTTCGTGGTTTTTCCGGGTAGCGGCCTTTTGGTGACGCTCGAACCGCTTTATGCAGCCCTGCGCCAGATGGGCTACGAGGCCAAAGATGAATGCGTGGTCATCGAAGGCGTGCCGGTGCAATTCCTACCAGCCTACAACCCACTGGTCGAAGAGGCCCTCCACGAGGCCCGCGATGTGATGCTTGGCGAAACACCGACTCGAGTGCTGCGGGCCGAGCATCTCGCCGCCATCATGCTTCAAACAGGCCGGGCGAAGGACCGACAGCGATTCCAGGGCTTCATGGAGGTGGCAAACCTTGATCCAACGCTGTTCGAGGCTATTTTGCGCCGCCACCAACTCGAAGCCCGCCGCCAGCAATGGAACCTTCCCCCGATCTCCTGAACCGCCTTTTCGACGCGAAAGCCCAGCGCCGTCAAAAATTGGCCGCGATGAGCTTTGAGGAAAAAATCGATGCGTTGGTGCGCCTCCAGGAAATGTCCGCCAGCATTGCACGAAGCCGTGGTGTCATTCTGAAGCCGTGGAGCCGCCCTATTGCGATTTCATGAGGTGAACGGACTTCTCGATGGACACCCCGTCGAGCGGTATCTTTGGTCATCATCCGGGTAACGCTGACTTTGACGTCTTCGCCCGATCAGGCTTTCACGGCCCAACGAAGCTTTGCGGGGGAGGCGCGGGGATTGGAACGGATTTCTTCGGCGGAGGGGCGGATGACGTCGTCGTTGGTTTCGCTGAAAATACCGCCGCGAAGAGCGTCACGGAGGAGGTGTTTGACGCGGCGATCTTCACCGCTGTGGAAGGTGAGGATGGCGACGCGACCTCCGGGTCGAAGGCAGGCTGGCAATTGATTGAGGAAGGTATCGAGGGCGGTGAATTCTTCGTTCACCGCGATGCGCAGGGCTTGGAAAACACGGCGCACGGTTGTCTCGCGTTCATCTTCATCAAAGCGGAAGGGCAACGCGGCGCGGATCGCCGTAGCGAAGGCGGTGGTGCTGACCTGATCGGTGCCCGCGAGAGCCTGCGCGAGGATTTCAGCACGCGGTTCATCGGCGTTATCGCTGAGGAGGGACTGAAGTTTCGAGGCGGAGAGCTTTCGGAGCATCTCGCGGGCACTGACGCCGCGCTTGGGATTCATGCGCATGTCGAGTGGGCCGTCGTGCTTGAAGCTGAAGCCACGCGAGGGATTATCGAACTGCATGCTGGAGCAGCCGAGATCCGCGAGGATGACATCGGCACCGTCCTCCCAACCGACTTCCGCCAAGGCACGCGGCAGACCGGCGAAGTTCATGCGTTTGACGATGAGAGCCTCCGGCGCGGCCTTTTCACGCAGGCGGGCTTCGGTGCGCTCGATCTCCAGGGGATCTTGATCGAGGCCGAGTAGGGTGGCACCGGCTTCGAGGAGGGCGGCAGCATGCCCACCGCTGCCGAGCGTGCAATCGACGGCCCGCTCACCTGGCTGCGGCGCGAGCACCCGCATGATTTGCGGAAGTAAAATGGGCACATGCAAACCAGCGGGTGTTTTTCCGGCGGCACGCACCTTGGCGAGCGTCTCGGAGTCCTGCGCATGCTCCTTGTATTTGTGCTCAAACTTTCGCGGGTTCTTCCCGGCATAGCGTGGGCGACGCCGATGCGGCGTGAGCTGTATGGGGGCCATTCCTGGCCCCTCATCAGACGGATCAGGAATGCCCTGGTTGCTGTTTTCAGAGTCGTTCACAGCTCGTTGTATTTGGCGTTGCTGCCGCGTGCTTTGGCCACGGGATAGCGGCTTTCATTGCGCTCCACCTTGTCGAGCATGGCCTGGCCAAGATCGACGCCGAGATTGTGCGCCAGTTCGAAGAGCAGGATGCCGACATCCGCCATCTCGTCTTTGAGCTCGGGCATTTTTTCCTGCACCCGCTTCTCGATTTGATCGGGCTGCTGCCAGACGAAATGCTGGAGTAGCTCACCGGCCTCGGCGGTGATGGCGACGGCGAGTTCTTTGGGATTGTGAAACTGCATCCAATCGCGGGCGTCGCGAAAGTCGATGATGCGGGAAGTGATGTCGGCAATGCTCATGAGGGCGCAGCATGCGGGGGCTTCGTGGTGGACGCAACCCATCACCGCGTCTCAAAGGAGATCGAGCGAGAAGAAATCCTTCATCACCTGGCGATACACGTTCCGCTTGAATTTGGGCGTCCAGTCGAGCTGAAACTCACGGGGTTCGATCCAGCGAAAGGAGGCAAACTCCTGATGCGTGGCACTCAGATCAATATCCGCATCCGTGCCGGTGTAGCGGCAGAGGTAATAGG
>Ga0209298_10002397_pt1 | contig 11659 bp, 16 predicted proteins | sample S_140806_EF_Meta_FD_187325 | JGI IMG/M metagenome (GOLD analysis project Ga0209298, IMG submission 187325) | Freshwater microbial communities from Lake Simoncouche, Canada to study carbon cycling - S_140806_EF_MetaG (SPAdes) (version 2) | ecosystem: Environmental > Aquatic > Freshwater > Lake ...
CGCAGGAATACTTTACCTTTTTTACTAGGAGATAATTATGAGCGCATCAATTTATAGCAATTCATCATTTACCGATTCACCTTATGGACTAAAACTGCAACGCACAATTACTGCAACAGGAACAACATCAATCACAGATATTCCTGCTGGTATTCAAAGAGTTTATGCAATCGTAATTGGTGGTGGCGGTGCTGGTAGCACACAAACCACAGGCGGTGGCGGTGGAGGTGGAGCAGGAGGATACTCTGCTGGCTGGACTTATGTTTCAACTTCAGTAACTGTTGGCGCTGGTGGTACTGGAACAAATACTGCGGCTGCTGGCGCATCTGGTGGTTCATCTATTTATGGAATGGTTATGGCTGGCGGTGGTAGTGGTGGTTTGAATAGTGCTTCTGGCGGTGCTGCTGCAGGAGCAACAACTGCAACTGGTTCAACATCTACAATTTCTTATACTGGAGCATCTGCTGCAAATAGCGGTGTTACTGGTTATGCAGGCGGTGGAAGTATTGGTGTAGCAGCAGGCGTAGGTGTTTCTACAGGTGGCGCTCGTGGTTCAACTACAGCAACGGGAACACAAACTGCTGATTCTGGTGTTCGTGGTCTTATTTGTGGCGGAGGCGGTGCAGCAGGAACAACAGGAACAGGCACAGGTGGTGCTGGTGGTACTGGTGATTTCTACGCAGGCGGAACTGGTTCAACAGGAACAGGAATAACTTTTGGCGGAGGCGGAGGCGGTGCAGGATTTACATCTGTTGGCGCAAATGCTTCTGCTAACAATGGCGGTAATGGTGGCTCAGGCGGTGGCGGTGGAGGCGGTGCCTCAACTGGTGGTACTGCTGGTTCAGGCGGTAACGGCGTTGTTTATATTTACTACTAAGGAGTTCTAATGGCTATCAAATACGAATACAGTTCAGAGTGTTGCTCTCATTATTATATAGAAACTCGTAATAATGCTGATGCTCAGGTGGTTACTAAGTGCAATATCTGCGGTCAGGGTGAGTATGTAGAAACCAATCGCACAGAGATTGAAAGTATTATTGAACCTGTTTATCAGGCTGTTGTTGAGGAAACTATTAGTTCGGATCAAGAGTAATTAAATAATGGCAATCTATAATCAAAATATTGCCTATAACGATCCAAATTTTACTTATGATGGCGTTTCTAATGTAATCCCTGCTAGTCAAAGTGGCCAGCCAAATTACATTCAGCCAAATTTCCCTGAAATTATTGAGCCTGTAAAAATAACAGTTTCAATAAAGGTTGCAAAAGCAAATGCAAAACTAGGCAAGTTATCAAGTAAATCAATATCTCAAATTGATTTTTCTATTCTTGATGATGATGCTGAAGTTTTACTTCTAGTTTAGGAATCTATGCCATATTTAATATCTGATAAACAAAGTGATTGCGCTAATTGGGCAACTGTAAAAGAGGAATCTGATGGTTCTTATACAACTATCGGCTGCCACAGTTCCAAGCAAGATGCAATAGATCAGATGGTTGCGGTTTCAATTGCTGAAGGATTAGAACCAGGCGGAGAAGTAAATACTCGCGCCGTTGATTTAAGTGTTCCTTCATTTATTAGCGCCAACGCAAAGCGTGGCCTGAAATATTACAGTGAAGGTTTTGGGGGCGATGGTTTAGTACCAGCCACCATCGCAGCAGCGAGAGATATGGCTGCTGGAAAAATAACAGAACCAAAAGTAAGAAAGATGGCTCCCTGGTTTGCTCGCCATCAAGTTGATGGTAAAGCACCTTCAAACAGTAATCCATCCGATCCAGGTTATCCAGGAGCAGGCTTAGTTGCTTGGCTTCTTTGGGGTGGGGATAGCAATTTTTCAGATAGAGCGCAGAATTGGGCGCAACGCAAAATTGATGCTCTGAATGCAGAAGCAGAATCAAGGAGAGAAATGAAAAAGATTGAACGCCGCACTTATACAGTAAAAGATGTGCAAGCAAGATCAGCAGAGGATGGCACAATGCGCCTTGCTGGTTACGCTGCCGTATTTAATGAATCAAGTGTTCCACTACCTTTTAAAGAATCAATTGCGCCAGGAGCATTTCGTAAAACATTAACTGAAACTCCTGATGTTAGATTACTTATTAATCATGAAGGTTTGCCACTAGCAAGATCAAAGAATGGCACATTAACACTTACTGAGGATGAGCGCGGATTATATTTTGAGGCTGAATTAGCAGATACAACTGAGGCCCGCGATATTTACAAACTGGTTGAGCGTGGCGATGTAGATCAAATGAGTTTTGCATTCCGAGTTATTCGCCAAAAGTGGAGCGAGGATCGTAGTCTTAGAGTTCTAACTGAGGTTTCATTAGCCGATGGCGATGTATCAGTAGTAACTTATCCAGCCTACCCAACTACAACAGTTGAGGCTAGAGAAAAATTAAAAGAAACATTAACTGCAATTAAAGAGGGTCGTGAAGTAACTGGCGACTCATTAATTGCACTTCAAGCAGCATTACAACAAATTTCTGAGGGTTATGACTACATCGAGGAAGTTAAATCAGCATTAGAACAAATGCTGGTTAATAATATGCCAGCAGATGAAATATTACCTGTTGAGGATATGCCACAAGATGCGCCAGATATGCCACAAATGGATTCATCTCGTAAAATATCTTTACGCCTAGCACAAGCAATAATAAATAACACAAAATAAATTTCTGTTGTAAAAATACAACAGATGAAGTCGGAGCGAACTGCGCACCCTTTAGCGCCGCGCAAGGTATCGCCACCACCTCAAAATCCAAACTAACCGAGGAGTTAAATTAATGTCTTTCCTAGACAAAGTAATTGAACGCCGCGATGCAGTGAAGGCAGAGATGGATGCAGTTCTTGAGGCAGTAGCCGCAGAGAACCGCACCGATCTAACTGCTGAGGAAACAGAGAAGGTAGATGCTCTTGTTGCCGAATCACGCTCGCTAGATACAAAGATTGAAAATCTAAAGACTCAGGTAGATGCAGATGCAAAGGTTGCAGAAGTTCGTGCAGCAGTTGCAGATGTAGCAATGCCAAAGTCTGGCGGTGCAAAGGTAATCCGCGAGGAGCGTACCTATACTGAGAATTCAGGAGCATCATTTATTAGAGATGCTTACAATTCACAATTCAAGCAAGATTTCAATGCTTCAGATCGTCTTGCTCGCCACATGCGCGAGGAAGAAGTTGAACGCCGTGATGGAACAACTGCAAACTTTGATGGTTTAGTGGTTCCACAGTACCTCACTTCGTTAGCCGCACCATTAGCCAGAAGTGGACGTCCCACGCTAGATTTTGCAACTAATAAGATTGCGCTAGGCCCAACTGGGATGACGCTGAATATTAGCCGCATGACCACTGGAACTTCAACGGCCATTCAACAAACACAGGCAACTGATGTTTCTGAAACCGATGCTGACGACACACTATTAACTGTGGACATCAGGACAATCGCTGGCCAGCAAGACCTAAGTAGACAAGCCATTGAAAGAGGAACAGGAATTGATACCTTCGTAGTTGGCGATCTAATTCGTTCATGGCACACCACACTTGATGCACAGGTATTAAATGGTGCAGGAACTGCTGGAACTATCAAGGGTATTCGTAACTCTGGTGGAAACGCAATTACTTTCACTGCAACAACTCCAACAGTTGCGTTATTGTATCCAAAATTAGCCGATGCACTGGCTCAGGTTCAATCAAATACATTCGCAACACCAACGCACTGGATTATGGCACCACGCCGTTTAGCATTCTTGCTAGCAGGCGTTGATGGTTCTAACCGACCATTAGTCGTACCAGCAGCAAATGGCCCAATGAATGCAGTTGCAACAGGTGCAGGAGTTGCACAATATGGCAACTCAGGTTACCAACTACTTGGCTTGCCAATTATTGTTGATGCTTCAGTTGGTCTAACCTATGGTGCTTCAACAAACCAAGATGAAATCTACTTGGTTGATTCACGCGAGATGCACTTATTCGAGCAACCAGGATCACCATTCTCACTTCGTTTTGAGGCAACAGGCGCAAGTAACCTAACTGTTAAAACAGTTGTTTATGGTTATGCAGCCTTCACCGCAGAGCGTTATGCGAAAGCCGCATCAATCATTAGCGGAACTGGTTTAGCAGCACCATCCTTCTAATTTAGAAGGCAATTAAGAACTGTTTAGGTGGCTTAACCTCCCCCGATTAAGTCACCTAAACTCCTAAGTAGTTCGGGGGAACTATGAAAAGCGCACATAAAGTAACAATAGGTTCTTGCGATTCAGGCCAAGTAAATGGTTCATTCGCATATACATTGATTCAATTAGCCCAATCAAGATCATCAAGATTAGGGCCGTTTGTAAGAGTTAAAGGTTCAGGATTACTTTCTAAGATTCGTAATCAAATAGTTAAACAATTTTTGGATAGTACAAAATCTGATTGGCTTCTAATGGTAGATAGCGATCAGCAATTAGGTGTTGCAACTTTTGATAAGTTAATTGATACTGCTCACGATTTAGATCGCCCAGTTGTAGCAGGATTAGTATTCGCTGCTTTTAATGACGGCAAGAGTGAATATCCAAAACCAGTTCCAGCAATATTCCAAGATGCACCAGAGGGATTCTTACCTCTCTATAAATATGATGAGAATAAAGTTTTTGAGATAGATGCCGCAGGTACAGGTTGCCTTTTAATTCACCGCAGCGTTCTTGAAAAGATGCGTGAAACTGCTGATCCTAGTATGGGTAAAAACTGGTGTTGGTTCTGGGATGGGCCAGTAAATGGCGAATGGATAGGTGAGGATTTACTTTTTAGCCGTCGTATTCGCTCCCTTGGATTTCCAATATATGTGAATACAGGCGCAATTTTGCCTCATCAAAAATCATATTGGCTAGATGATAGGCACCATAAATTATGGAAAGATTAAAAAAGATTTTTAACAAAAGAGTTAAACCTAAAGAAACGGCTACTGCCCAGCCGCAACTTGAAAGAGCGATTTTACCTAAAGCGGAAAGAAGGATAAAGCGTGGCAATAACTAACGGCTACTGCACATTGGCTGAATTAAAAGCCTCATTAAATATCACTGATTCAGTAGATGATACTGCTTTAGAGGCTGCTATTACTTCTGCTAGCAGAATGATTGATGATTACACTGAGCGCTTCTTTTATGTTAATGGAACAACTCAATCAACAGTAACTCGCTATTACACTCCAGTTGATCCTTATACAGTAAATATTGATGATGTAATAACAGTTAGTGAAGTTGCTACTGATGATAACTTTGATCGTACTTATGGAACTGTTTGGGCAACGAGTGATTATATGGTTGAGCCAATTAATAACCCAATCAAATCTTGGCCTTACAATAGAGTTTTAGCAATTGGTAGTTATATTTTTCCATATCAATTACCTCAATCACTTAGAATTAAAGGAATTTGGGGATTTTCAGCAGTGCCACCTGAAGTAAATATGGCTACTCTAATTCAATCATCACGATTATTTGGGCGTAGGCAATCACCATTTGGAATTGCTGGTAGCCCTGAAATGGGAACTGTTAGATTGTATTCTCGCCTTGATGCAGATGTTGAAGTTCTACTTCGCCCATTCCGCAAGAACGGCGGATTGGCTAAGTGATTCCAAGCAATGTTAGAGATGGTTTAAAAACTCGCCTTCAAACAATTAGTGGGCTTAGAGTTTATGATTTAATTCCAGATACTGTTAGCCCACCAGCAGCCATTGTTGGTCAATTAGATTTCACCTTCGATTTAAACAATGCGCGAGGTTTAGACCAAGCAAATTGCGATGTGTTGGTGATTGTTCAACGCCTATCAGAAAGAGTTGCTCAGGATAAGTTAGATGCTTTTCTAGCAGGAACAGGTGCTGGCTCAATAAAAACTGCAATTGAAGGTGATAGAACTTTAGGTGGAGCAGTAAACACGCTTAGGGTTATTAGCGCTGAAGGTGGCACTTATGAATCTGCTGGCGCTTTATTTCTATCTTATAGATACCGCGTAACACTTTATGGATAAGGAGAAAAAATGTCTTACACAATTACATCAGAATTAAAAGTTTGTAACAAAGTCAAAGGTGATACAATCACCGAAAAAGAATTGCTTAATGCAGGAGCCAACATCGAAGCACTAATTGCTGGCGATCACATTAAGGCAAGTGGGGGAACAACCAAACCAGCAATCCAAGAAGGAGCCAACAAAACATGGCAAGAATAGTTCTAACAAATGCGCAGATTACGATAAATTCAGTTGATTTATCTGATCACATCGCAAGCGTAACTTTAAGCACATCTAATGATGTCGTAGAAACAACAGGGTTTTCATCAGTAGCGGCTAGAACTCGTATTTCTGGTTTGTCTGATAATTCCCTAACTCTTGAGTTTCATCAAGATTTTGCAACATCAAATGTAGAAGCAACAATTTTTCCACTAATTGGAACCAATACAACAGTTGTTGTAAAACCAACTTCATCAGCAGTTAGCGCAACCAACCCTTCCTTTACATGCTCTGCGTCGGTAGTAGAATGGCAACCACTTTCAGGTGCAGTTGGCGAATTAGCCACCGCATCCGTTACTTGGCCAATCTCTGGCGCAATCACTAAGGCGGTTGCATAATGGCAAGAATTGTATTAACTAACGCTTCAGTTACTTTTGCAAGTACTGATATTTCAAGTTATGTAAGTTCAATAACTTTAAGTACTTCACTAGATGTTGTAGATACAACATCTTTTGGAAACACTGCACGAACTCGCGTAGCAGGATTAGCCGATAATCAGGTAACAGTAGAATTTTTCCAGGATTTTGCATCTGGTGCTTTAGAATCTATAATTTACCCAACAATTGGAACTTCTGCTGCAATGGTAATTAAGCCAGTAGCGGGAACTACAACTGCGGTTAATCCGCAATTTAGTTTTAACGCCTTGATCGCAGAATGGCAGCCGCTATCAGGTGCCGTAGGTGAACTAGCAACAGCAAGTGTTACCTGGCCAATATCAGGTGCAATAACAAAAGCAACATCATAACTAACTAGGGGGAAATAAAATGGATGGATTATCACTAAAGATCAAAACTAACGATGGTGTAGATAGCGTTTTTTCATTACGCCCACGCACCATCGTTGCTTTTGAGCAAAAGTTTGGTAAAGGATTAGCAAAATTATTTGCAGAGGATCAAAAGATGGAACACATCTATTTCCTCGCCTGGCAATCTTTGAAAGATAATGGCCGAGTTGTAAAACCTTTTGGCCCAGAGTTCTTAGATACACTTGAATCAGTGGAGATGATTTCTGACCCAAATTCAGAATCCACCGAGATAGCCTAACCTTTGCAATTGCAACGGCCTCGGTGGAGTTGGGCATCTCTCCTATTGATTTGATAGATGCCCCTGATGGTGTCTTAGAAGCAATGTTCGCCTATCTAAAGGAAAGAGCAAAGGCAAATAAATATGGCTGATGAGGTAATTGTTTTAACTGGTATTAAAGAAACGCAAGATGCCTTAAAACAATTTGATAAAGCGGCGGCTAGAAAATTTAACAAAGTAATTAATGACGCATTAACTAGCGCTGAAAGATCAGCAGATAACTTAGTAGTTCAATTTACTAATCCTGTTTATGGAACACCGATGCGCGGCTGGCGTAAAACTTCAGCCGCTAATCCAAGAACTCGCGGAGGCGCAGGCTGGCCAGCCTGGGATGTTTCCACAATTCAGGCAGGCATCACCAAAAGCAGAGCGCAAGGTAAAGTTCGTGGTGATTACACCACTAGCGCTGGTGCGTTAATTAATAAGAGTGCGGCTGGTGCAATATTTGAAGTTGCAGGCAGAACTGGCAACGCATCACGAAATCAATTTATTAGATATTTAAGCAATTCATTTGGAAAAGCATCACGCCTTATTTGGGCGGTTGTTGATAAAGATAAAGATGAAATCCAAAGGCGAGTTGCAGCAGCCTTAGATGAGGCTAAAAAAACATTACAAACTAATTTGAATGGTAGGAGTTAAAGTGGCCATTGGCGCAGTAATTGCACGGATTATTACTCAATACTCTGCTAAAGGTTCAAAGGCTGCTCAAAAAGATATAGCCAAACTTGGCAAAGATTTTGATAAATTTGCTAAAAGATCAGCGCTGGCATTTGCAGCAGCAGGCGCTGCTGTCGGTGCGTTCACTGTTAAGGTAGGAACTGATGCAGTTCGTGCTGCTATGGAGGATCAAAAGAGCCAGGTATTACTTGCTAACTCTTTGCGCAATACAGTTGGCGCTACTGATGCCGCTATTGCTGGTACTGAAGATTACATAACAGTATTACAAAAACAAGTTTCTGTTACCGATGATGAACTCCGCCCTGCCCTAAGCCGTCTAGTTGCTGCTACTGGATCAATTGCAGGCGGGCAAGAATTACTTTCAACGGCGCTTAATGTTAGTGCTGCTTCAGGTGCTGATTTGGCAACTAGCGTTGGTGCAATAATAAAAGCAAGTGCAGGACAATTTAAAGCACTTAAAACTTTAGTTCCAGGTTTAAGTAATGTAACAATTAAATCTAAAAACTATGGAAAAGCATTAGAGGAAGTAAATAAGCAAACAGCAGGAGCCGCCTCTAAACGCGCCCAAACATTAGAATTTAGATTAAAAGGTTTAAATATTGCCTATGGTGAAGTTCTTGAAACCCTTGGTTATGCACTTTTACCTGTTATCGAAAAATTTGCCGATATAGTTACTACTAAAGTTTTGCCTCAATTAGAGGCTTGGATTGCGGCTAACAAAGATAAATTAGCAGCAAGTTTAGATACAATCCTAACCAAACTTCCTGCATTAATAATTCAGGTTTTTGATTTATTTAATTATATTCAGCGCAACCTTGGAACTATTCAAGTTCTAGGCGCCTTATTAGTTAGCACATTTGCAGCAGCAAAAGTTTATGCTGGTGTTATCGCCCTAAGTGGTGCGATCAATGTTCTAACCGCAGCCTTCGGGCGCCAGGCAGCAGCAGCCACCGCAGCAGGTACCGCTACCGCTTTTGCAACAGGTGGAGCCTCGGCCCTAGCCGCAGCAGCAGCCTTAACAGTTTTTGCAACTGCTTCTTTGGTTACCTATAAGCAATTGACCAAGAATAATAAAGAACTTACCAAAACAGAAAAAACAACAACCGCCATAGCAAAAGATTATGGCAAAGTTGTAGGAACTACTGGCAAAGTATTGGGCAACACCACAAAACTAACTGCTGAGCAACAAAAGCAACTTGCCAGCCAGGTAGCCTTAAATAAATTAAAGGCAATGGGTGTGGTGCCTACATCTGAAACTAATCCAATTCAACTTGAGGCAGTTAGATTAAACCTTCTTAAAGAGCAAAATCTTGCTCAACAAAGAATGTACGATCAATTACTTGCTAACTACAATGCAACTGAGCGTATGAATATTGCTGCTCAGCGTTATGCTGATATTTTAACAGTTATTGCTGATAGCAAAATTTCCGAGCAGGAAGTAAACCTTCTTGCTGCTAAATGGAATTTAACCAACATTGAAGTTCTTAAATATATTGCTTCAGTTACTGGCAATGTTAATTTAGGTAAAGGTTGGGATGCAGCAGGATATGCAGCAGCCGATGGTTGGAAAGCAGCATTAGAGGAATTAAACAAATATCTTGCAGCCGTTGGTAAGGGTGCCTTTGTTGCTCCACAAAATATTCCAGGTGGCGGTGGCGGTGGTATGCCTCCTACAACTAGCGATGTTGTTGATAAAATAGTTCAAGATTTTACAAAAGCAGTTGAAACAATTCCTAATCCACAAACCTCATTGCCTGGTTATGGTGCTTATCGGGAAAGTGAGCGTACTGGGATGTCTAGTATGCTAAGCAATACTGCTTTACCTGGTTACCGAGATTATCGTGCTGGTGAGCGAGCCTCATCTCCTAATGTAAACATTACTGTTAATGGCAGTGTTACCTCATCAAATGATTTAACTGAAACAGTGAGAAATGGTATTTTGGCTGGTCAAACTTCAGGTAGATCAATTACTGCCAGAGTTTTGGATTTGTAATGCCAGGTACTCCAACCCTTGGCGTTTCCATTGACTTTGCAAATGGCCCTGCCTTCGGCAACCCATTAATTTTAGATGATCCAACAACTCCGCTTGGAGTCGGTATTTTGGCCGATGCCCCTGGCGATGTTGTTGATGTTTCAGATATTGCTATTCAAGTTAGCATTCGTAGAGGCAGAAACCGAATTCTTAATAAATTTGAGGCTGGTACTGCGGTAGTAGTTTTGGCCGATGATAATGGCGACTTTTCACCCGCCAACATATCCTCACCCTACTATGGCAAATTATTACCACTTCGCAAGATTCGTATCTATGCAGATTATGATGATGGCGGCGGAACTGATCGCTATTACTTATACTCTGGTTATATTACATCCTATATCAGCACCTATGGTTTAGGAGTAGATGAAACCTCTAAGATTACTTTGCAATGTGTTGATGGTTTTAGATTATTAAATGGTATTGGAATCAGCACTGTTGCAGGTGCTGGCTCACCTCAATTATCTGGCGATAGAATAAATACTTTATTAGATGTTGTAAATTTTCCAACATCTCAGCGTGATGTAGATTCTGGAGATAGTACGCTTCAGGCCGATCCTGGCACCTCTGATAGAGATTTACTTGGAGCAATTCAACTGGTTGAATCCTCAGAATTTGGCGGATTTTTTCTATCTGCCGAAGGCAATGCAACTTTTTTATCTAGGGATACAATTAGTAAAAAGGCTGATGAAACTCCAATAGTATTTTCCGATGATGGAACAGGTATTACCTACCAACAAATTGAGTTTGCCAATGATGATACCTTGCTAGTAAATGATGTAACAGTTACTCGCCTAAATTCAGTTGTTCCCCAAAATGTTTTTGATCAAACCTCAATTGATACCTACTTTTTACACTCTGGAAAGCGTGATGGCATCCTAGTTCAAACCGATGCTGAGGCGCTAAATCAGGCTCAAACTCTGCTAGTAGCCCGAAAAGATACAACTGATCGTATAGATTCTATGACCCTAAACCTCTTGGATTCCTCAGCCCCTACCAAAATTGTGGCTGGTTTAAACCTTGAAATATTTGATTTAGTAAATGTAACTAAAACTGTTCCAGGTGGCTCTACAATTACTAAAGAACTATTTGTGCAAGGTGTCCAGCACGATATAACTCAAACAATGTTTACCACAAAAATACTAACCGCAGAACCTTTAATCCAAGCATTCATCCTTGATAGTACAACCTCTCAAGGTCGTTTGGGTTCTGGTATCTTAAGTTACTGATTAAAGGAGAATATCATCGCAAAGCAATTGTTTACGACAGGGCAGATTCTTACTGCCGCGCAGATGCAATCACTTCAACAAACAGCAATGGGTGGTGGATCAGCAACTGCAAAAACTGTAAGTTATGTTTTAGTAGCAGCCGATGCGGGTACTACTGTTGCAATGAATGCAGCAGGCTCAACAACAATAACTGTAAATACCAGTTTATTTGCAGCAGGTGATGTTGTATTTATCCAAAATCTTGGCGCTGGAGCAACAACTATTACTGCTGGTACTGCAACAGTTACTACATCAGGCTCATTAGTTTTAGCCCAAAATCAGGGCGGTAAGTTATATTTCACTAGCGCAAGCGCTGCTATCTTTTTCCAATTTGCTA
>Ga0209298_10002399_pt1 | contig 11657 bp, 9 predicted proteins | sample S_140806_EF_Meta_FD_187325 | JGI IMG/M metagenome (GOLD analysis project Ga0209298, IMG submission 187325) | Freshwater microbial communities from Lake Simoncouche, Canada to study carbon cycling - S_140806_EF_MetaG (SPAdes) (version 2) | ecosystem: Environmental > Aquatic > Freshwater > Lake ...
CAACTGGATTCAAGGCTCCAGTTGCACAGCAACTAGACAACTTTTAGCGTGCCGCATGAATCTCCCCGGCCTCGACGACCTCCTCACCTGCCTGCGTTTTCCTTCCGTTTCGACTGATTCCACGCGTCGCACCGATGTGCGTGCCTGCGCCGAATGGCTGCAAGCCAAGCTGCGCGGCATGGGCCTCACGGCGGACCTTCACGAGACGCCGGGGCATCCGGTGCTGCTGGCAAAGAACAAGCACATCGCTGGTCGCCGCACGGTGCTGCTCTACGGTCACTACGACGTGCAGCCGGCCGAGCCGCTGCACGAGTGGAAATCCCCCGCTTTTGAGCCGACCATCCGCGACGGGCGAATCTACTGCCGGGGAGCCACGGACAACAAAGGCCAGCTCATGGCGCATGTTCAAGGTCTCGCCGAAACGCTCGCCAAGCACGCCGACCTGCCGGTGAACCTCACCGTGCTCTTCGAAGGCGAAGAGGAGATCGGCAGCCCGAATTTGAAGCCTTTCCTCCAGCAGCATGCGGCGGAGTTGAAGTGCGATCTCGTGGCCATTTCCGATACCGGCATGGCCGCTCCCGGCATCGGCACCTTCACTTACGGCCTGCGCGGCATCGCCTGCCTCGAAGCGCGGGTTCACGGACCTTCGATTGACCTTCACAGCGGCATCTTCGGTGGAGCCATCGCCAACCCCGTGACCGCTGTGGCCCGCCTAACGGCCACGCTGCATGACGCGGAAGGTCGCGTGGCGGTGAAGGGTTTTTACGATGGGGTGCGCGACATCCAAAGCTGGGAACGCGAAGCATGGGCCGCCCTCGGCAATGGCGATGCGGAGATGCTGGAACTCACCGGCTCCCCTTCCCTCTTTGGCGAGCCGGGCTACACCGAGCGTGAGCGCCGCTGGGCACGCCCCACCATTGAGGTGAATGGCATCGGCGGCGGTTACCAAGGCGAAGGCTCCAAGACCGTGATCGGTCGCGAGGCCTTTGTGAAGCTCTCCTGCCGTCTCGTGCCAGATCAACACCCCGACCGCATCCTCGAACTCGTCTCCGCTCATCTGAAGGCACACACACCTCCCGGCGTGCGAGTGGAAATCGTCCCCGGCCACACCGGCATGCCCTACCTGATGGATCCGCACTCGACCATCGGCCAGGCAGCGCAGCGGGCCTTGAAGAAGGCTTTTCCCGGTCAAAACCTGGCCCTCATCCGCGAAGGCGGCAGCATCCCCATCGTGCAGGCCTTCAAAGACGTGCTCGGCGCAGATACGCTGCTGCTCGGCCTTGCCCTGCCGGATTGCCAAGCCCATGCGCCGAATGAAAATTTCCCCATTGAGAACTTCGAAGCCGGCGTTCGCTTGAATCAAGCGCTGCTCGCGGAGCTGGCGGCGTGAGAATTGGAATCATGTAGACCGGGAGCGCCGCCCCATGCTTATCGTCTATTCCCTTGGCTTACAAGGTCGGAGCTTCCAGGAAGTTAGCGCTTGAAGCAGAGCAAAAAGAAATCCCCAGGCTGCGCCGCGGTCTCACGCTGCATCCCGCAGGAAGTGGAATTCGTCATTGCCGCACCGTGGAGACTCACGATAGGCTGCGAGCTGCATGACCTCGTTTCTCATCGACGCCCTCGTCCTCCTTGCCTACTTCGGCCTCATCCTCGGCATTGGCCTTTCGCAGCGCAGCAAAAGCGGCAGCGTGGAGGGCTTCACACTCGGGGATCGTCAGATCGCCTGGTGGGCCGTGCTGGCTTCCATCTTGGCGGCGGAAATCAGCGCGGGCACTTTTTTCGGCGCTCCGGGCGAAGGCTATGCGCTGCGCAATTACACCTACATCCAGCTCATGGCGGGCTACCTGCTGGCACGTCTGGTGGTGAGCGCTTTCTTCATCCCGGCCTATTACCGCTACAATGTGGTGAGCGTGTATGAGTTCCTCGAGATCCGCTTTGGCCCACGCACGCGGCGCATCTCCTCGGCGGTGTTTTTGGTCACCCGACTGCTGGCGAGCGGTTCCCGCCTGTGGGTGCCTACCGTGCTGCTGGTGCTGGGTTGGAGGGTCTTCGTCGATCCGGCGACGACGCCGATGCAGGAATTCTGGCTCTACGCCGTGGCGCTCGTGGGCATCACGGTGCTCACCTCCCTCTACACGGCGGTGGGAGGCATCCGTGCGGTGATCTGGACGGATGTGATCCAGGTGGTGATCCTCTTTTCCGCCCTGGGCTTCAGCCTGTGGCATCTGCTTTCGCAGACGGGTGGCTGGGATGCCCTGCGCGGCGTGATGCAGGAACCTGCGGTGATCGACTGGGGTGCTCCAGCGAAGGGTGAAACGGGTGCCTGGGCCTGGATCAAAGGCATCCTGGAGACCGAGTACACCATGTGGGCCGCCTTTATGGGTTCCACCTTTGTCACGCTGGCCACGCATGGCACGGATCAGGACATGGTGCAGCGCATGCTGACCGCTAAAAACAAAAGCCAGAGTGCCCGCGCCACCATCCTCTCCGGCGTGGCGGACATCCCGGTGAATTTCATGGTGCTGAGCATCGGCATCCTGCTGTTCGTCTTTTACCAGCAGCACCCGGAGCTTTCCCTACCGAAGAACGCCAAAGGCGCGGCGGATAGCAGCCAGGTATTCCCCTTTTTCATCCTCACCTCGATGCCCGTGGGCCTGCGCGGCTTGGTGGTGGCTGGGGTGCTAGCCACGGCGATGGGTTCTCTCAGCACAGCGCTCAATTCACTGGCCACCAGCTACGTGCGTGACTTCCACTTCCGCTGGTTTGGCGAGCCCGCCACGGATGCCGGCAAGGTCCGCGTGCTGCGCCTCGGCACGGTGCTGTTTGCCTTTCTCCTGATCTCCGTGGCCCTCAGCACGGCCTGGGTCAAAGCGCACAATCCCTCGCTGCGCATCATCCCCATCATCCTGGGCATTTTTGGCTACACCTATGGCTCCCTGCTCGGCGTCTTCATGGTGGGCCTGTTCACAAAAAACCGGGGCAATGATCGCGGCAATGCGCTCGCCATGCTGGCCGGCTTTCTCGTCGTCGGTTACCTCAGCGGGCTGGACATTGATCTGGCGAAAACACTAGGCTTCGGCAGCGAGCAAACGGGATTTGGCATGGCTCGGCCATCCTGGATGCCGGTGATCGAGTTCCCCTGGCGCATTCTCTTTGGCACCGTCGTCACCTTCTCCATCGCCGTGCTTTTCCGCACGTCAGCGGCCAAGATCGCCGAGGCTCAGGAAGACCATCCGTCCGTGTCTTAGCCTGCATTTCATACTCTCCAGGCAAGAGCACCTCACTCTGTTTCCGTGATCGTCTTGCCGGAGTGCTCAGTTGGGTTTTCGCTTGGTGATTAACACTGAGCACTCAGCACTGAGCCCTTCGTTCACGGCAGAGCGTGAGAAAGGCGGGTTAACGTCCCAGCATGCCACCGCGACCCGCGATCGCAGTGAAGGCCAGGGAGAGCGCTTCGTTCAGCTCGGCCAGTGTGGCATGCTCGAGTTGGGGATCGATGCTAGCCGGTTCATGCGAGGCCAAAAGCACGCTCGTCAACTTTGGCGGGGCCCGCATGATCTCTACCGCTGGCGGATGAAGCGGCGGAAGCGCAGGCTGGGGCGTAGGAGCAGCGTGAATGGCCTTCAAAAGGCCGCTGGCCCGGGCGATTTGGGCGTCCATCTGCCCCAAAACCGATTCCCGGGTCCGGCGCAGATCCTCCAGCATCCCCTGCAACTGCGTCACCTGGTCAGGGGTCGCAGGCGCGGAAGGCGTCGGGTAGGTATGAATGACGGACATGGAAAAAAAGCGATGTGAAAGGGATAATCAGCCCTCAAATATACGGAATTTCTTAAAATTATCAATCCCTCACAACCTTTTAGATCAGCTTTTTCTCAAAATTCCGCAGCAAAAGCCGCCCAAAGTCTTCCCCGTCTCTGTGTCCCTCGGTGACCTCTGTGGTGAATCAGCCTTTTCGACCACCGAGAAGACGGAGGAGCACAGAGGTTTTGCCAAAGAAGCGCCCAGACGAGCGAGCCCGAGCGGTGAGGCAGAAAGATTGGGGGTAGAAAAATTCAGAACCCCTCTTTCTACCCCGCATTTTTCTACCTTTTCCCCGCCTCGAACGGCCGACCCACGATGGCCGGAAAAAGACCTCCGTGGCCTTGAGTCTGCGTAGCCCTTCCATCTCTTGCCCGACGACGAAATCTCCAAATTTCGGGAGACTGGCTCATATCGAAATGATTCCGCGCCGGATCGCCTCCGCCGTGGCTTGGGCGCGATCATTGACCTTCAGCTTCGTCAAGATGCGGCTGACGTGCTGCTTCACGGTGTCTTCGGAGATGCCGAGGGTGGCGGCGATTTCTTTGTTGGCGTTGCCTCGGGTGACGAGGGTGAGGATTTCGCGCTCGCGGGGGGTGATCTCGGGCTCGGAAAGGCGGTCCTGGAGGCGCTTTTCGATGTCGGCAGGCAGGGAGCGATCGCCTTTGGCGATGCTGCGGATGGCGGCGAGCAGGGTGCCGCGAGAGGAGGATTTTTGCAGGTAACCGAGGGCTCCGGCCTTCAGAGCGGCGTGGATCTCGTCATCACGGGCGAAGGTGGAGAAGATGAGCACGCGGGCGCTGGGATGCTCCCGCAGCAACGCGGCGGTGGCGTCGATACCGCTCAGGCCGGGGAGCTGGAGGTCCATGAGCACGACCTCGGGCTTCGTTTGCACAAACAGCCCCGAAGCGTCCTCCCCGCGATCCGATTCCCCGACGACCTTCAGGTCGTCCTCAAGCTCCAGCGAGGCCACGAGGCCGCTGCGGACGACAAAGTGGTCGTCGATGAGGAGGAGGGAGATGGTGGGCGGCATGGAGCGGGCAAATGACGAAACCAGAATGAAGAAGGACGAATGAATGTCGAAGCTCGAATGACGAAATGTCCTCGCGCCATCGAGAGTTTTGAAGACCTGCTTGTCACTAACAGCCTGATCGACAGGAGAATGGGGACAAAAGAATGACCACGGTTTCCATTCTCTTGTCCCCATTCTTCTGTCGAATTTGGGTTCATAGGCTTTCCCGCAAGCCAAGGATGTCTGAATCCGCTGAAAACGATCAATGGGGCATGATGCGCCTGATTTAACCGCTGATAAGACGCTGATAAGACGCTGATTTGACGCTCATCCCAAACCTCTGACATCAGCGTCTGGTTAGCGTCAAATGAGCGGTTTTTCCGTCTGCCAGCCAACGCGAAATTCACCGCACGTCAGGACGTGCAGCCAAACGCCTATCGCCCGGCTAACTTCACGGGGTAAGACAAAATCATAGAGGGTGAAATCATGATTCCGTCAGCCATGATTTTGTCTTCTCAGGGGTGAATTCGGAAGCAGCTCCCCGTTCCACCGTCCAGGGCCGAAGTTCGGTCATCCCTGCCAACGGGGCGATCATGGCAGCAGAATCACAGCGTCGGCTGTAGTAGTGGCAGTGTGGCAAAGTATTGTCGCAGGTAGCCACGGTCGATGGCAGCCAGGCGGTCTGCCTGCGTTTGCGCATGGGCGGCAATCAGGAAATCGGGAATCATGTGCTGACGTGGCCCTTTGTTTTGCCGATAAGCCGTGAACATCTGACTGGCACACCATGAAGCAGCCTCCTGGATGGGTTCAAACTCGATCCCGAGCTTGGCGAGCGTCTGATCCAATGCCTGCTGAGTGTCAAAACCCGCAGCCACTTCGGCATAAACGACCTCACAGCAGACCAGCCGCCCCATTGACCGTGCGGAGGCCAGCGTGCGCACCCAGTCAGCAGCACTTGGCTCCCCCTGCACGATGGCAATCAACACGGAACTATCGACGGCGGTGATCATGCGTCTGCTTGGCCGCGAGTGGCCTCCAGGAAGTCGGCGGATGACAGTCCGTCATACCTGCCCTTTGCCACGCCGATGCAGGACAGCATGTCATCCGTGCTGAATGTGGGCGTGGCTTTGAGAAAAGGTGCGGCTTCATCAAACTCAAGCACCGAGCCTGCTCTGAGTTTGAGCTTTTGGCGAATCGGTGCCGGGATGAATTCCAGGGCTGCTGGAGTGAGGATGGCTTGCATGGAGCGATCCTACGCGGCCAGGGGATTCCCATCAAGCCGTTCGTTGCCGCCGGGTTTTCCAGTGAACGTGGGCCTGAGCCTTGGTCATTTGCCAAGCGGCCTCGCTCCGTGCTGATGGGGGATCTTGAACCGCTGATAAGACGCTGATTTGACGCTCATCCCAAGCCTCTGACATCAGCGTCTGGTGAGAGTCAAATCAGCGGTTTTTCCCTTCTGCCGACCAACGTGAAATTCACCGCAGGTCAGGACGCAAAGCCAAGCGCCTGCCGCCCGCCTAACTTCACGGGGTAGGACAAAATCAGGGAGGGTGAAATCACCATTTTGTCAGCCATGATTTGGTCTTCTCAGGGCTGGAATTGGAAGCGGCTCCTCGTTCCACCGTCCAGGGCCGAAGTTCGGTCATCCCTGCCAACGGGGAGATCATGGCAACAGCATGGGGGCAGCAGGTTATTGAGATTAAAGCCCTTCGGTGGTCTTCATTCGGTCGCCCTCAAAAGAGGCGGCATCGCACCCAACGCGCCCGCCGCCTCAACGACCCGCCGCAGCCAAGGCTTGATCTCAAGCGGCTTTTCCGCTTCCATCGGCGCATGGATTCAAATGCCTTTCTGTCAGTGGACTCCTGCCAACATTCGCTGAAGAAGATGAATACTCGGTTCCTCCCATTACTCGCTATCGTGTTCGTGGTCGGATGCACGACGACGAGTGAGGTCGGCAACAGGGGCGACGCTACCTTGCACAATACCAAGTCTTTTTGGCCGATGATTTACCCTTATTCGGCTTCATTTGCCCCGGTCACACTTGGTCAGGAGGGGCGCTCATTTTTCAAGGTCCAGGGACTTCGTGAGGCCGCCATCAGTCGGTTCGATCTACAGATTCACTCAACAGAGCCATTGATTGACCAGTCTGGCGAGCACCTGAACAAGTCTCCGTTGCTCACAGCGGGGTTTTCATCCTGCACATTGCGATTTGTAGTCACGGATAATCGAGGTCGAGTTGCCCACTCCAAGACCATTCGATGCTCCGAGGTGACTTGGTTTGTTGAGTCCAAACGTAAAGGAGTTTACCGGGTTTCATATCCTATCGGGATCGAAGAACGTCACGTTTTGAGCGGAGAGTTCTCAGTTCAGATCGAGGTGATAGCACCATCGAAAACAGCCGGTGACTACGTTATAGTTCGCGGATTAGGCTTTCCCACCCAACGAGGGTGAGCGCTGAGACGCCTGCCCGTGCCCGTTGGTTATTCCTCGCTCGTCATTCCTCATTCTGGTTTCGTCATTTCCCCAGCGGTAGCTCGACACACACCGCCGTCCCTTTCCCCTCCTCGCTCTCCCATCGCACCTCGGCGCCGACTTTCCTGGCTCGTTCGCGGATGCCGATGCAGCCGAAGTGGCCGGGTTGGCCGTGGGTTTGGGCGGTGGGGTCGAAGCCGTGGCCGTTGTCGGAGACCCGGAGAGTGAGGAGAGAGGCGGAGGGGTGGAGTGATGGAGTATTGGAGTGATGGAGTGGGGAAGAGGCAGGCGTGGTGGAGAGGTGGAGCTGGATCTGGGTGGGGTGGGCGTGTTTGAGGGCGTTGGTGATGGCCTCTTGGGCGATCATGCGGAGGTGGTGGGTGACGTGCGAAGGGATGGTGCCGATGGGGTGGAGGTCGAGGGTGATGGCGATGCCTTCGGGGGCGCGGGTGGCGAGGAGTTCGAGGGCCTCGGTCAAGGTGGTGGCGTGCCCGGTTTCGCGGAGGTCGGAGACGAGGTTGCGGGCTTCGCTCTGGATGCGGGAGACGAGGCTGCGGCTGGTTTCGAGCAGGGTACGGGCTTTTTCCTCCAGGGGTCGAGTGGTGGCAGCATCGAGCCGGAGGAAGAGGCCGGTGAGCTCCTGCTCCAGGGTATCGTGAAACTCGCGGGCGATGCGCTGGCGCTCGTCGAGCGTGGCCTGGTGGGCGATTTTGCTTTCCAAACGGGTGATCTGTCGGCGCTGGAGGGTGAGCAAAATGAGGGTGAGCAGCACCAGCCCGCCGAGCAGGGCGATGGCGATGACGAGTCGGCGGGCATTCCAAAAGGGCGCGGTGCTGAGCGTGCGGATGTCTGCGGCAGAGCGCAGGAGGAGGGAGGCGCGGTCGGGCTCGGAGCGGAAGCCTTTGTCCGTGGTGGCGGACTCGACGAGGCAGATGCCGGTGAGCTGGCAGAGGGAGCCGAGCTGGAGACTGGGCGCGGTGTTTTGCAAAAGGAAGGCGCGGATGGAGGTGCCGCCGGAGGTGAGGCGCAGCTCGTAGCCGTCGCGGGTGCGGAAGAAGTCGTTCAACACGGCGGGCGCGGTGAGCTGGACGAGATCGGCATCGTGCGAGCCGTCCTGAAACTCACGCAACGTGACAGCCGCAGCGGTGGGCGGCTCGGCGGGCTGGTTGCTGAGCACCTGCGCATCGGCCAGCGAGGCGCTGAAGCCGGCCATCACGGGAAAGCCGGTGATCTCGGCCAGATCGCCAGAGCGCAGCGAGGGGGTGGAGGGGAGTGATGGAGTAGTGGAGTGTTGGAGTCGTGGATTGCTGATGAGATGGATGGCGATGGCCGGGGAGAGCGGCGGCTTGGGCGGCTCGTCTTTTTTGACCTCACGCGGCGGTGGCGGCGGGGTGACATCTCGCAGGAAGACGCGGCCATCCTCAAACGCGGCCAAAACGGTGCCGCGAATGCGGGCGCGGTGATGCGGCTCATCCGCCGCGCCAAAGCGCAGCAACGCGGCGACGGAGATGACCGGCAGCGAGTCCGGCACGGCGGCGCTTTGCGTGAGGGCGACATCGCTCCAGTCCGTGACGCGGAGGTAGGGAAAGACAAGCTGACGGCGGTCATTGATGCCCCCGGCGGCGAGGGCGGTGATGCGCAGTCGGGCATCGATGAGCGAAGGCGCGGCCTCCAGCGGCGCATCAACCCGCACCTCGATCACACGACTGCCCATGGCGAGGCGCAGCAGCGAGCGATTTTCATCCAGCGGCGTCAGCGTGCGCCCGAGGCCCTCGACGACGACGCGTTGATAATGAAAGCGCCCCGTGGCGAGATCGTCATAACTGGCCGAAACGCCCGCCGGAGGTGATTCGTGGCCCAAAACGTCGATCTCCACCACCTCGACGCCCGGCAGGTAGAGCCCGGCCATGGTGACGCCCTTCACCCGCACGCGGTCGCCGACGCGGAGGTCATTGCGAGCGGGTTTCAAGTGCAGATGCGTGCCCGCGGTGTCGTCCTGCACGAAAACGGTGCCGCCGCTCTCCACAAAGCCCACGACGGCGGTGAGCTCGACGGGGAGTTTTTCCAAACTGCGCTCGTAGGGAAGGGTGCGGATGTCGAGAGCGGTCGTCAGCTCGGCTGCCGCCGAGAATGATGAAACCAGAATGAGGAATGAGGAAAGAATGACGAAGCTGGAATGACGAAGGCTCGAGATGCGTGATGCCGCGCCAATCGGTTCATCATTGAGCATTCGGGCTTCATTCGTCATTCGCCATTGCTTCGCTTCGCTCACCCCTTCGGGGCAGCACACGCTTCGCGGTGCTGGCCGTCTCGCTTTGCTCGGCTCTGGTTTCGTCATTTTGCGTCAGTCTTCCGTGGGATCGACGCCGCTTTGGAGTTTGCGGACGAGTTCCTTCACCTCGTGGGCGCGGCGGAGGTCGCGGAACTGGACTTCGATGCCGGCGTTGGCGGCGGTGGAGAAGTCGATGGTGCCGAGGCCGAGCATGCCTTTGAGACCGCTTTCATACACGTCGATGCTGCGGATGTCGCAGATGCGGGCTTCTTTGGAACTGCGGCCGAGAATGCCCCAGAGTAGCTCGACGCGTTGCGGGGTGACGATGTAGTCATGCGTCACCCGGGCGACGAAGACGCCGAACAGCACGATGATGGCGGCGACGAGGGCGATGAGGGCGTAAGTCGGCTCAAAGAGAAACAACAGCCCGGCGGCGATGGCGAGGAGCACGGCGAGGAAGAGCGTCTTCGCATAGGCGAGCCAGGAAGGATGCGAGTGATGCAGGATGGGCTCGCCGCTGGTGGTGTAGTTGTAGCGTTCGTCCTCGACTTCCTCTTCTTCGACCTCCTCCTCGATCTCCTCGGGCGGGCCTTCGAAGTCCGGCGTGATCTCGCGGAAGGCAGGACGAGCCATGGGAGCCTGCCGAGGCGGGCGCATGCCGCCGATGACCTCGCCAACGGTGTGCGTGGCGCCTGTTTCATCACTCACGACCATCTCCCCGCGTGCCAGGGAACCCCGGGCGACGAGGGTGTAGAGATCTTCTTTGGAGAGAGGATCGCTAAAAGCCGGGTGGTTCTGGAGGGCGTAGCGGGCGGGCATGCCGGGAGGTGGCAGCTACTCTGCCTCGGGAGCGAGCGGGAGCAAATGGTCTAAGGGGAGGGAATAGACGATAACGCTGACGCTGGCACAGGATGTTCATCGTTCCCCAGCACGGCCTGAAGGCCGAACGACAAGCTCATCACCACACTAGGCAGGCGTTCTCATTCGGGCTTTCTGCACCCGTTGCACCTCCAGCGTGTAGCCTTGCAGGTTGTCAAAGGGGCGCACGTCGGCGGTGATTTGCACGACGGGGTAGCGCACGGTATTCAGGCCGTAGAGGCGGTAAGCGGCCGCGAAGATCTCGCATTCGACGATGCCGCTGTAGTCGCAGATGGAGATGAATTTCATCGGCTGACCGTCCTGCTGCATGTGATGACGACTGACAATGATCAGGCCGCAGACGGTGACGCGGTGGCCATGGTAGCGGTGCAGTTCGGCGATGGGGCAATAGCTGCGCCAATCAATCTGCAGATGAAGATCGAGCGGATGACCGGTGACGGTGTAGCCGAGGAGTTCGGTTTCATCCTGGAGCTTTTGTAGGGCGGTGGGCTCTTCGCGGAAGGTGGCGCGGAGTTCTCTTTCATCGCTGTCTTGGAAAAGCCAGTCGTCGCCGTGGCCGACATCGCGGGCGCTGTGCAGGCAGTGCCAAAAATGCTCGGTGCGGTTGCCACCGAGGCGGTCAAAGGCACCGCAGCGGATGAGGTTGAGTGCTTCGTGGGCCTCTGGCCGCACGCGAGTGATGAAGTCGCGGATGCTGGTGAAGGACGTTTGATTTTGTCGCCAGCGGTTCAGCGTGGCGTCGCTGAGGTCTTTGATGCAGCGCAGGGGGACGCGGATGGCTTGGGTTAGTTCGGAATCGATGAGCGCGGGAGCGTTTTGGAGTGCTCCAGCCCTCTGGAGCTTTGCGCAGGCCGAGGGACGCTCGAAAGCGCCAGAGGACTGGCGCACTCCAGGACGCTGGCGCGAGGCCGTAAAAGCATCGGTAAACGCATTCACGCAGGGCGAAAGGAAGCCGATGCCGAGGCGGCGGCACTCCAGCGTATAAACAAGCGGTGAGTAGAAGCCTTTGCCGTTGCTGAGCACGGCGGCCATGAACTCGGCGGGGTGGTAATGCTTGGCGTAGGCTCCCTGATAGGCCTCCACGCCATAGGCGGTGCTATGAGCACGACAAAACGCGTAACCCTGAAATCCGGCGACGAGGTTCCATACCTTTTCGATGGTCGCTTCGTCATGCAAACGGCCACGAGCAGCCGCGATGAACTCGAGGCGGATCTCCGCGATCTT
>Ga0209298_10002400_pt1 | contig 11655 bp, 11 predicted proteins | sample S_140806_EF_Meta_FD_187325 | JGI IMG/M metagenome (GOLD analysis project Ga0209298, IMG submission 187325) | Freshwater microbial communities from Lake Simoncouche, Canada to study carbon cycling - S_140806_EF_MetaG (SPAdes) (version 2) | ecosystem: Environmental > Aquatic > Freshwater > Lake ...
AAAATGGGGGTCGGTATCAAGCAGGGTGACACCCCGGTAGCTGGAGCTGTTCACGGTTGCGGCTCCAAGCTGCTGCTGGCTCTGTTGCCTGCCGAGCTTTTGGCGCAGCAGGGGCGGATGATTCCGCCCCCTGCCACCAGGGCTACCGGGCTGGTGGAGTGCTGCTGCAGCTCAGACCTTCGTGGTGGAAACGAATTCGGGATAGGCCTCCATGCCGTGTTCGCTGAGGTCCAGACCACCCAACTCTTCCTCTTCTCCGACCCGCAGGCCACCACCAAGGGCACTGAGCACGCTCCAGAGGATCCAGGACACCACCAGGGTGAAGACCACGTAGGAGACAATGCCCAAGATCTGCAGGCCGAGTTGGTTGAAGCCGTGGCCGGTGAGCAGACCCTTCTCGGTGTGGAATAGGCCGACGGCGAGGGTGCCCCAGATGCCGCCGAAACCATGGACGGAGAAGGCGCCGACGGGGTCATCGATGCCGAGGGCATCGACAAAGCTCACCGCGTAAACCACCAGGGCACCGCCGATGAAGCCAATCACCCAGGCCGCGGGCATGGAGATGGCGTCGCAACCGGCGGTGATTCCCACCAGGCCGGCCAGGATGCCGTTAATGGTGAAGGTCAGGTCGGGTTTGCCGGAGCGGAGCTGGGAGACCAGGGTTCCGGCGATGCCACCGCCCGCAGCCCCCAGGGTGGTGGTCACGGCGACGTAGGGAACGGTTTCATTCATGGCCAGAACCGAGCCGGGGTTGAAGCCATACCAGCCGAGCCAGAGGATCAGGCAGCCCAGGGTGGCCAGGGCGACGCTGTGGCCAGGGATGGCTTGGGGTTTGGCATCGACGTATTTGCCGATGCGGGGTCCCAGGATCATCGCCCCCACGATCCCGGCACAGGCGCCGACCGTGTGCACCAAGGTGGATCCGGCGAAGTCGATGAAGCCCAGCTGATTGAGCCAGCCGGAGGCATTCCATTTCCAACTGCCGGCAATCGGATAGATGATGCCGACGAGGATTAAGGAAAATAGAACGAATTCCTTGAATTTGATCCGCTCGGCGACCAGGCCCGACACGATTGTGGCGGCGGTGCCGGCGAAGGCGGCCTGGAAGAGAAAATCGACGCTGGGAACCAGCTTGCCTTCCTTCACCATCTCAGGGGTGACGGTGGGATCGAAGAACAGCCCCTTGAAATGGAGCCAGCCGGAGGCGATCGAATCGCCATACATCAGGGAATAGCCAATCAGCCAGTAGGCCGTTACGGCCAGGGCAAAGACAATCAGGTTCTTGCTTAAGATGTTGACGGCGTTCTTCTGGCGGCAGAGTCCGGCTTCGACCATGGCGAAGCCGGCGTTCATGAAGATCACCAGGAAGGCGGCAATCGACAGCCACAGGTTGTTGACCAGGAAGGCAGGCGTGAGCTCGGGCAGCTCGGCGGCGCGGGCAGACAGGTTAAAGACCCCAAGACCAAACAGCGCCAGCGGCACACAGGCAAGCCAGGTGAGACCCTCCCTGGAGTTGAGGCCGCGGATGCGGCGCAGCAGCAGCGAGGGTGCTTCCAGCAGTGAGGCCTCCCCCAGCCGCTTGGGCCTTTGCCTGAAAGCACTTTTTGGGTGCGCAGCCATTGGGGGCGCGGGCATGGGTCAATTCCTCCTGGAAAAGTGGGGACTGGCCGAGCAATTTAACCTCCTAGAGATGGATGTGGGTGGCCGCAATCGACCCATTAATCCTGTTTTTTGTTGCGCTTGTTACGGAATCTCGGATTCATTGAGCGCCGCCTATGGATCTCGTCGCTGCACGCTGGTGACCCCCAGCCAGTTCAGAGCCCTTGTCTTTGAGGCCATCTATTGGCACTTAAGGCGCAGGCGGCTGGCTGCCCTCCTGGATAGCCGCGCGGCGGATCTCGAGGATCTGGCCGATCTCCCGGGCGAAGCTCGGCTGACGATCAATCATCTGGTGGACCGTGGCCGCCGAGATCTTCATCACCTCCAGATCGTTGCTGGCGACCACGGTAACCATGCTGGGCTCGCCGGAAAAGAGCGACATCTCGCCGAAGAATTCACCGTTGCGCAGCGAGAGGATTTCCCGTTCATGGCCGTCAAGATCGCGGCTGGACATCAGGGCCAGACCGGCAACGATGATGTAAAGCGCCTGGCCCACCTGTCCCTGGCGGATCACCTTTTCACCGGCGGCAAAATGCTGCAGGGCGATGCCGGAGGTCGCAGGGGCCAGGCTTTCGTATTCACGGTTGATTGGCACGAAAGCCGGGATTGCCTGCAGACTCTCGCTAAACTTTTTGTCGATGCCTTTCTGCTGGCTGGAAGGACCATGGTAATTGTAAACCGTACGGATTGGGAATGGAATTGTGAGATTGTTCCGTTTGGCGGCATACCACACCCGGGTCATGAAGCGTTCGCGAATCCGCTCAACGTCGCCATAGTCGCGAATGAAGAACTTGACTTCGTAGCTTACGGCCGAGTCTTCGTAATTGAGGGTGTAAACTTCCGGCTCCGGCTCCAGCAGTATTCCCTTGGTCTCCATGGCCGTGCTCTTGAGCACTTGTCTGGCCAGGTTGGGCGGATCGTTATAAGAAAAGCCGATGCGGATTCGTTCGGCATGGATCCGGTTGGGTTGGGTGAAGTTGCGGATCATCGAGCCGCTGATCAGCTTGTGGGGGATCACCACCATCTCCTGCTCCAAGGTCAAAAGCCGCACCGCCCGCCAGTTGATGTCGATCACCTGGCCCGCCACCCCGTTCAGTTCGAGCCAGTCACCCACCGTGAACGGACGCTCGAACAGCAGGGCGATGCCCGACATCACGCTGCCGAGGGTGTCCTGCAGGGCCAGGCCGATCACGATCGAACTCACGCCGAGGGCTGTGACCAACCCGGCCAGATCGGCCTTCCAGACGGTGGCCAGCACGAAGGCGGTGCCCAGCAGGATCAGAAACAGGCGGGCCAGGTCGATGAGTAACTTCGGCACCCGCGAGCGCCAGGTATCGACCTCCGCCTGCTCGAACAGCACCACGTTGAGCAGGGACAGGGCGGCATGGATCACGCACACCCAGAAGATCGTCTCCACGGACTTGAACAGGCGCGTCGCCGGATCCAGGCCGAGCAGATGTTCCAAAAACAGCAGCAGCACCAGCATCGGCAGGAGCACGTCCCGTACCAGCCGCAAGGTCGACGCCACCGCCAAGCCCCGTCGCTGCAGGCGGTGGATCAGCTCCCCCAGAACGATCGCCAGCAGAGGAAAGCCAACGGTCAGTCCCACTCCCCAGAGCCATAGCGGCGCGGCGCCGGTCATGGGCTGGCGATCGTCTCCCTGGTTACCGGCAGGGAGGTGCTCAGCAGCCGCCAGCTCCGCAGCCCCGGCTGGGCGTTCTCGCCCAGGGGCATCGGCTCGAAGTGGTATAGGTCCGCGAGGCGATGCTGCACCACCTCAGATACCAGCACCGAACCTGCGGGACAGCTCTGGCTGAGCCCGTGGGAGCGCTTCACCGTTTCGCCCCAGACGTCGTAGACCACCTTCGACTTGCCGACGATGCCGGCGATGATGTCACCGGAGTGGATGCCGATCTGGATTGATAGCTGAAAGCCGCGCTCCAGTTTGAAGCGCCGCAGGATGCCGAGCATCTCGATAGCGCAGTCGATCGCCCGCTTGTCGTGGTCCAGGTAGGGCACCGAGAGGCCGCAAACCGCCAGGTAGCTGTCGCCGATCGTCTTCACCTTCTCCAGGCCAAAACGTTCGGCCACGTCGTCGAAGCCGGCTACCAGTTCGTTGAGGATGGCGAGGGAATCGTGGGCACTGAGGGAGGTCACCAGCCGCGAGAACCCCTTGAGATCGGCAAACAGCACGGCCACGTTGGTGACCTCCTCGGCGATCTGGGTCTCGCCCCGCTGCAAGCGCCGGGCGATGGCGGCGGGAAAGACACTCAGCAGTAGCCGCTCGTTTTCCTGGTTTTTATGGTCCACCAGGGCCGTCTGGGTCTGCAGGCTTTGGACCACGGCATTGAATGAGCGGCTCAGCTCGCCGAATTCATCCTGGGCATTGGACACCGGAATGCTGGCGAGTTCACCGGCCGATACCCGGCGGGCGCTGTTGATCATGTGCTGGATCGGCTTGTTGAACAGATGGGCCAGGGCCATCGCCAGCAGCGTCACCAGGAGCATCAGCAGGGTGGCGGTGATCAGGATCTGGCGCTGGAAGGCATAGATGGGTGCATAGGCTTCGCCCAGATCCATCTGCGCCAGGATCACCCAGTCCAGGCCCTTGATGCGCAGGGGCGCAAAGGAACTGAGCACGGCCGTGCCCCGGTAATCCAGCACCTGCATCGTGCCGGTGCCGCCGGCCAGGGCACTGGCGACCGCCGGGGTGGTCACGGGCTGCTGCAGGATCGTGGTGCCGTACTGGCGCAGGCGAGCTATGGCCTCCTCCTTGAAGCCGCGCGAGCGCAACTGGGCCAGGAAGGCGTTGGGATCATTGAGATGGGGGCGGGAGGCGGAACGCATCAGCGAATCGCTGCCCACCAGGAAAGTTTGACCCGTGCTGCCAAGACCGTCCTGCTGCCACGACTGATTGCCGGTCATGACGTTGTTGATCTCGTCGGCGGGCACCTGGAAGGCCAACACCCCCACCAGCCGGGAGCCGCTGTAGATCGGTGCGGCGATGAAGGAGGCGGGGGCGCCATAGGAGGGGGCATAGGCGGCGAAGTCCGCCAGATCGGTGAAGCCCTTTTCCTTGGTGGCAATCACCTGGCGAATCAGTCCGGCCAGGTTGCTATCTCTGTAGGGACCATTCTGCAGATCACTGCCGAAATCTGTCTCTTTAAAAACGGTGTAAACGATCTGCCCCTGGGGATTGATCAGAAACATATCATAATAACCAAACTTAGAAACGATATTGCGAAAGATTGGATGATAGAGGCCATGTACGCGGCTGTAGGCGGTGCCATCGTTTGCGGCGTTGAGGAACTGCTTGCGGGAAACTGGATTGGGATTGGCGGCAATGTAGTGATATTGAAGGTATCGGGAGGCCGGCGTATTGACCAAATAGGACTCAAGAATGGGAATGCCTGAGTGAAACTTATCCAGGCGGGGCAGAAACTCTTTGCGGTAGTATTGCTCCAGCGCCTGCATCGCGTTGGGCGGCAGGGCCGAGGCTCCCAGTCGCTGGTAGGCCGCGTCAAACTCCTGGACAGCAGCCACGATCGACAGGTCTTCGCTGAGGGTGAGGGTGTGGTTTTGAATATGGCGAAAATAGGCTTCGATTTGGGAGGCCTTGGAGGCGCGTACGCTGATGAGTTGGTTATAGACCCTGTCGGTGAGGTTGATCTGGCCGCTTTTATATCCGAGTACGGCGGTAAGCAGTGTCGAAAATCCACTGACCAGCAACAGCATCAAAATCAGCTTGGATTTGATGCTTAGCTGGCCGGAAGATCCCCGCAAAAGCTGCAAAAAAAAATGCGCCGGATTGACCTTCGACAGATCCATAACGCCCCGGGCATTTTGCGATAATAGTTCCCCGATTCCGATGGTTTGTAGGCATTGCAACCATTGGCGGGGCTCCGTGCTGCCACGAGGGGCACAGCCATGGCGGCGGCGCGGAGATCCTGGTGCTGGAGGGGTGTTTGAAGACGAGTACGGCAGCTATCCAGCCTGTAGCTGGCTGCGCAATCCCCCCGGCAGCGTGCACTGGCCCTGGAGTGAGGCGGGCTGCAAGATCTGGGTCAAGACCGGCCACCTGCCGACCACCGTTGCTGCCGAAGTCTCAGGGGCTGGCGCTGCGGTTGGTTCAAAACCCTGACCCCGGCGTTTGCAGCAAGGCCAACTCTGCGGCGCTTGACTCCCGCCCCAAGGCGGCATTGCGGTGCGGGAAGCGTCCGAACTGGGCGATCACGTCCCGATGCCTGCGCGCAAAGTCGGCAGTTCGCTCGTCCACGAACTGGCTGAACAGCGGCAGGGACGCCTCCTGCACCGCCAGCTCTTCGCTGTGCATCAGCGGCATCAGCCAGAACTGCCGCCGCGCTTGGTCGGGCTCCGCCTCAACCCAGCCCAGCTGTAGCGCCCGCAGGCTCAGCGCCAGGGCCTGGGGATCGCCAGCGAAAGCATTGGCGCTGTCGCGCCAGAGCTGGCGGGGGAACTGATCAAGCAGCAACAGCAGCGCCAGGCCGCTCTGGGGTGTTTCGCTCCAGGGGCCCAGCTCGCCGGCGATCGCCTTGCGGGTGAGGTCTAGGAAGCGTTGCCGCACCAGCGCGTCAAAGGCAGGGTCTTTGGCAAACCATTGGCTGGGGGTGGTGTCGTTGAACCAGAAGTTCAAGACCGCTTTGGCTTCGATCACCTTGGCTTCGGCAGGGCCCGTCTTTACCCATCATCGATTCCCCCTGGTCGGCCACCAGGCAGGCGCCAGAGGTCGAGCACCGGGCTGGGGGCGTCATCGCTGCGCAGTCACCGCCGCGGTGCACCTAGATTAATTCAGGACAAAAGTTCCCCAGTTAATTACCGCACCCAATGTTAGTTCTCAATCGCTCCCTACGAGCAAGCGTCGCTGGCCTATCACTGAGCCTGTTGGCTTCGACAACTGCTTTTGCAGGAAGTTACCCATTACCCACTAAGGACATCGTAGATACGGCTGTTGCTGCGGGCAGCTTCAAGACGCTCACGACTGCGCTGAATGCGGCCGGGCTCGTTGAGACCCTGAAGGGTAAAGGTCCGTTTACTGTTTTTGCGCCCACCGATGAAGCCTTCGCCAAGCTGCCTGCGGGCACGGTGGAGTCGCTTCTCAAGCCTGAGAACAAGCAAAAGCTAACTTCCATTCTCACCTATCACGTCGTAGCCGGCAATGTGAAAGCCGCCGATGTCGTCAAGCTCTCAAGCGCAAAGACCTTGAACGGTCAATCAGTCATGATAAAGACCCTTGGTGGCAAGGTCTTTATCAACGGCGCCACCGTCGTCAAGGCCGACATCGCAACGACCAACGGCACCATCCACGTGATTGACACCGTGCTGCTGCCGAAGTGATCTGCTGCCCGGCGGATTGAACGGGTGTCGCAGCAAGCCTGCGGCACCCTTATTTACAGCAAGGCATGAAATATTAGCAAGCCGGCAAATCAGCCCAGAAATTAATCCAGGCAGCTGAGCGGACTGGCCATGGTTTATGAGAATGCTCCGCTTTCGATCGGCCTGATGGAAGCGCTGCTGGCCCCAACCTTGAAGTAGCTCAGCTATTGCTTTGGAGCATCTTTTCCAGAACCGCGATCAGGCGATCCTCCAGCTGGTCGATCCGCTGCAGCAGCCGCGTCTCCAACTGGGCCAGCGCTTCCTCGCCACGAGCACCAGCGCCACCACCCCGTCCAGCTGCCGGCCTTGTTAGCGCCTGGGCCGCTGCGGGCCAGCTTCCGCTGGCAAACACGCTGCAGAGATAGTCCCAGGTTTTCTTTTTGCTAGGAGCAGGGCCCAGGATTGCTTCCAGATGGGTGTGGGCGGCTGCGGCGGATCCGAAACGGGCCTTGAGGGCTTTTTGATGGCACTGCTCCGGGGGCAGGAGGGGTTGGGGTGCTGCCTGCAGGGCTGCTGCCGTCTTGGTTTCGGCAGGCAGCGCCGGTGCCACTTCCTCCACCAGCTCTCGGATCGCGGCGTTCTGTTCGCCCACGGTGCGGAACAGCTCCGCATCTCCCTTGGCCATGCGCGCCATCAGCGCACCAAAGCGATCGCTCAGATCTCCCATCAGCCCTCGCTACTGCCGCGCAGCAGGCTGCGCATGCGCTCGATCAGCCTGGTGATGTTGAAGATGCTCCAGTAGCCCGCCTCCTCCTTGGCGGCATCAAGTTCTTTGAGCACACCATCAAGGGCCTGTTGCTTGTCCTCGAAAGCCTCCAGCTCCCGGTGCATGTCCTGGGCGATGCGCAGGGCGTCCGCCCTTTCCTGGCCCAGCTCCATCAAGCGCCCCTCATAGCGTCGCAGGGTTTCCAGGAACTGTTCCCGCGCGGCCGTGAGCTCCCTGGAACGGCGCTGCAGCTGGCCACGGGAGCGGGTCAGCGAGGCGTGACTATTGCGCATCGCCAGGTAGTGGTGCTCGATCTGCTCCCGGCTCAGGTTGCTTGGATCAGCGGGAAAATCCTGGGTGGAGCGGATGCCTTTGCATTCCACTGGGGCCTGGGTGGTGGCAGGCGAAACCGAGAGCGATTCAGTTCCTGACGCCATAAAGCTCAACTCCCCTTGCTCGCTATGGCCTTGCTCGCTATGGGCCATCGGAACAAACAGGGGATCAGCATAGGGCCAGCTTAGGGCGCGGAATGGCTTGGCAAGACCATGGGGACCGTAATGATGGTTTGGGTTTGCAGCCTGCCGCTGAAAGCATTTGATTTGGCATGTTTGATGTTGCGCAAATTCTATAAAGCCTGTTTCAGCCGTTGCACCAACCAAGCCATTTCCGGCAGCCCCCAGGTGTCCGTCGATGACATGACCTTATCGGCTCCATCCGGCTCTGGCACACCAGCAAGCGATCAAAGGGATCCCGTTGGATGCCATCGGTCTCCAGTGCCGCCGCGGCCAGCGAATGGGCCTTGCTGATTGGCAGCCAACGGAAGCCCTGCAACAGCACCTGGCGCTCCAATTCCGGCAGATCCACCTGCAGCCACCCGATCGACAGCTTGATCGCCATCTCCCACAACGTTGCCTGGCTCACGAACATCTCCGTCTGCGGCGCCGGCACCCGCTGCACCACCGGCGGCAGCCGTGGATCGCCGTTCACGCACCTCAACACCAGATGGGTATCGAGCAGCAGCAGCCCAACGCCGCACCCGGGTTGGTGGCGACCAATGATCAGTCCAACCCACGCCAATCGGGCTAGCGTGGTCGCAATTGTGCGGCAATCATGCCAGAAGTAGTCGCAAGCCAGGTGTCGGTACGGGATCTCAAGACCCACCTCTCCGCATGGCTTGGCCGGGTGCAGGCCGGTGAAGTGGTGGAGGTCACCTCCCACCGCAAACCCATTGCCCGCATCACGGCTGTGAAGCCAGTTGCTTCAGTCTCAACTGATCCGCTGCAGCAGGCGATCGCCGCCGGCGTGATCAGCTGGAATGGCCAGAACCCTGAGATTCCATCACCGGTCAAGCTGAATGATGGTGGCCCACTGATGAGTGACATTGTGATCGAGGATCGTGGTTAGACACTGTGATTCTTTTCTGTGATACATCTGCGCTTCTCAAGCTGTTCATCGATGAACAGGGCAGCGAAAGCATGATCAACGCGCGCTCTTCTTCAAAAGGAATCGTGGTTTGCAGAATCACCTGGGCTGAGTCGATGGCCGCATTGGCCCAACGCACTCGCTTCGCAGCTTGCAGCCGCCCATCAGTTGCATGAGCAGTTTGCACTTCCGCTCACCTTCGCCTGTTTCGACCGACGCCTCATTCAGGCCGCCAAGCTTCTGCAACTGGAGGTGCTTCCGTGACACCCATGGCCACGATCCCCAACGCCCTCGCCATCGCCGAACTGGCCGTCGAGAAGCAGGCCAAGGTGCTGCTGATGCCGGTCTCGGCCCGCCGCGGCCGTGATGATGCGGTGTTCAAGGGCTTGGGCCCTAGGTCGTGTAATCGGCGTTGATGCGCACGTATTGATCCGATAGGTCGCAGCCCCAGGCGACCCCCGCGCCACTGCCATCCCCCAGCTGCAGCTGGATAACCACCGTGTCGTCCTGGAGGTAGGCGCCGGCGGCGCGGGCGCGCAGGTATTGGGAGGCTGCTGGGCGGTCGAAGGCCAGGGGCTGGCCGGCGGCCATCAGCTGGTGGGGACCCAGCCACAGGGCCAGGCAGCCAGGGTTCAGGGGCACCCCGGCCCGGCCCGCGGCGGCCACGATGCGGCCCCAGTTGGGATCGCGGCCATGGATGGCGCACTTAACCAGGGACGAGCCGCAGATGCTGCGGGCGATGGCGCGGGCGCCGGCCCCATCGGCGGCCCCCTCCACCCGCACCTCGATCAAGCAGGTGGCGCCTTCGCCATCACGGGCAATCGCCCGGGCCAGGTGTTGCGACACCGCCGTCAGGCCGGCCTCCAGGGCGTCAAAGTGCTCGGGGCCCAAGGGCTGGCCGGCGGCAAAGGCCAGGAACATATCATTGGTACTGGTGTCGCCGTCCACCGTGATCGCATTGAAGGAGCGATCGACAGCGCGCTGCACCATGGCCTTCCAGACATCCGCCGGCACGCCGGCATCACAGCTGAGGTAGGCCAACATCGTGGCCATGTTGGGGTGAATCATCCCCGAACCCTTGGCCATGCCGCCGATGCGCACGCGGCGGCCGCCCAGGTCGGCCTCCAGGGCGATTTGCTTATCCACCAGATCGGTGGTGAGTATCGCCCGGGCCGCCGCATCGCCGCCAACGCTGGCCAGGGCCGCCACCAGCGGATCCAGGCCCGCCACCAGGATGTCCATCGCAATCGGCACGCCGATCACCCCGGTGGAGCCGATCAGCACCTCCTCGGGCTCCAGGCTCAGGCGCCGGGCCAGTTCGGCAGTGGCAGTAACGCTGTCGGCCAGTCCGCGCACGCCGGTGCAGGCATTGGCCTGGCCCGAATTGGTGAGCACCGCCCGCACCTGCCCGCCCCGGGCCGCCAGCCGCTCGGCACAGAGATCGACGCAGGCGGCCCGCACCCGGTTGAGGGTGAAGCTGCCGGCAGCCACCGCCCCCTCAGGGGCCAGCAGCAGGGAGAGGTCGGGATTGCCGGAGGGCTTCAATCCCGCCGTGATGCCCGCCGCGAGAAAGCCCCTTGGGGCGGTGATGCCACCGGCGATGGGTTGCCAGGCCACCCCACCTGGGCCGGGGTTGCTGGCGGGCGGACCAACTTCAGGCTGGGAACCTGACGGGGGCAAGTCAGTCACGATGGGCACAGCAGTGCCGCCCATCTTCTCGCCCCGAAGGATCTGTTGGGAACAGGCCCCTGGATCGCCAAGATGGATGCTTTGAGTGCACGCGCTCCAGCCTTGCCGCCGTGATTCGCGCCAGCTTGATTCGCGCCAGATTCCAGGGATCCGAGCAGCGCCGCATCGGCCTCACCGGCGGCATCGCCACGGGCAAAAGCACGGTGGGCCAGCTGCTGGCCGGGCGCTTCGGCCTGCCGGTGCTGGATGCGGACCTCTACGCCCGTGGGGCCCTGGCCCCAGGTAGCCCCGGAGCCCGGGCCGTGCTGGCCCGCTACGGCGAACCAGTGGCCGCCAAGGCGGTGTCTGCCAAGGCGGTGGCCGCCGGGGCTGGCGACGCCATCGATCGGGCGGCCTTGGGGCGCATCGTCTTCGCCGATCCGGTGGAGCGCCTCTGGCTGGAACAGCTGGTGCACCCCCTGGTTCGTCAACGCTTTGAGAACGAGTTGCAGCGGCTGGCCCACGCGCCCGTGGTGGTACTGATGATTCCGCTGCTGTTTGAGACCGGCCTGGAATCGCTGTGCAGCGAGGTGTGGCTGGTGACATGCCGCCCCGAAACGCAACTGCAGCGCCTGATTGGCCGCGACGGGCTGCCGGAGCATGAAGCGCGCGCGCGCATTGCCGCCCAATGGCCCCTGGCCCGCAAGCAGGCCCTCGCCGATCGCCTGATCCACAACGATGGCGATCCCGAGGCCCTCGAACAGCAGCTAGCTGCAGCCTTGGCCCTCAACCCTTGAGCTGTTGCA
>Ga0209298_10002404_pt1 | contig 11639 bp, 7 predicted proteins | sample S_140806_EF_Meta_FD_187325 | JGI IMG/M metagenome (GOLD analysis project Ga0209298, IMG submission 187325) | Freshwater microbial communities from Lake Simoncouche, Canada to study carbon cycling - S_140806_EF_MetaG (SPAdes) (version 2) | ecosystem: Environmental > Aquatic > Freshwater > Lake ...
GGTGAAGGTTGAAAAGTGGGTTTTTCATAGTGTGATCTCGCCTGCGATGGGGGGGATTTTGGTGGGTCATGAGGTGGCCCGCCATTTTGGGCGCCGCCACATCTTTGCGGAGAAGGATGGGGGAAAATTGAGGATTCGGCGTTTTGAGGTGAAGAAAGGAGAGAAGTTTTTAGTGGCTGAGGATGTGATTACAACGGGAAGCGCGGTGAGGGAGGTGATTGAGTTGGTGAAAGAGGCGGGCGGAGAGGTAGTGGGGGTGGCGTGCTTAGTGGACCGTAGCTGTTCGGCTCCCGACTTAGGCGTATCGATGTGCTCCTTGATGGCGCTCCCGGTCGAGACTTTCGATGGGGCAACGCTTCCTAAGGATTTGCGTGAGATTCCAGCAGTAAAGCCCGGAAGCGGATAGAGAGTTTCCGGCTTGGCCTTTGGGGGTATCTGCGTTCCAATGGAGATATGAGTCGATATCAAAAAAACGTTCGTTTTGAGTGGGATCTGGCTCAAGTTCCTGTGGCTCTATCTGCCTTGCCGCCCAAGCATGAGATTAAAATCCAGCAACTAACCGATACGGAAGCGGCATGGGAGGGAATTCAGCGCTCTTTTTTGAATGAAAAAGCTTGGATGATTGGGCTTGAGGCGCACTTAGAGCAGTTGCGAAAAAAAATTTTTCCAGAAGGCAAACCCCTCGAAAAGATGGATTTCTTCATCCTGCAACATGGAGCGCGTATGGTGGGGTGCAGTGCTTTGCTGGCGACGGAAGGTGAGGGCCCGCAACTTCTATCGGGAATTATTATGGATTACGAGTACCAGCGAAGAGGGTTGGGAGTGGCGCTACTGCAGAGATCCTTGCTTCACTTAGCAGAGAAAGGGCTGCAGAAAGCCTCGGTCATCACAAGAGAGGGTGTTCCTGCGGCGCGATATCTGTATCCGAAGTTTGGGGGCAGAGCCACCGTGCTCGAGCCCAAACCCACCCCCACAGTTTAGTCCTATTTTCATGGCAGATCTCTATGACCTAGCCGTGATCGGTGCGGGGAGTGCCGGATACGCGGCAGCTAGGACAGCGGCTGGATTAGGTTTGAAGGTGGTTGTGGTGGAAGGGGGCGCGAGGGTGGGAGGTCTTTGTATTTTGCGAGGCTGTATGCCTACCAAGGCGATGTTGGAGAGTGCGCATCGTAACTTTGAAATTGGCAGAGCGAAAGAGTTTGGGATTCAAGTGGGCAAACCCAATCCGGATTGGAAGGCGATTCTCAGAAGAAAAGATCGGCTGATTCGGGAGTTTGCTGAGTATCGCGAGGGGCAACTAGAAAAGGGCAAATTTACTTTTTTCAGGGCTCACGCCAAATTTTTAAGCTCCGATCGGCTTCAGTTGAAAGGGGTAGGAAAGGGTAAGGTCCCGAATGAAATTCAGGCTAAAACGTTCCTTATCAGCACTGGGTCGAGGACGGCGAAACGGGAAATTATGGGTTTAGAAGAGGCTGGTTATTGGACGAGTGATCAGTGTCTGCATGCCTCGAAGAAGGTGAAAAGTCTGATTGTTTTGGGAGGTAGGGCGGTGGCGCTCGAGTTTGCGCAGTATTATGCCCACTTGGGGGTCAAGGTTACGGTGATTCAAAGAAGCAGTCAGCTTTTGCCGGACTCAGACCCTGAAGTTGGACAGTCTGTGGAGAAGGTGTTTCGGGAGCATGGAACACAAGTATTCTGTGGCACACAAATTCAGCGGGTAGTTAGCAGAGGGAAAAACAAGAGGGTTGAATTTATTCAGGCTGGAAAGAGAAGGCATGTTGAAGCGGAGCAGATCTTACAAGCTTTGGGGCGTGAGCCAGACCTAGGCGGGTTAGCGGTTGAGAAGGCGGGGGTAAAGTTGGTGAAGGGAAAAGTTGACAGTGGATTGACTCAGCAGACGAGCGTGCCCCATATCTTTGCGGCGGGAGACGTGTGTGGGCCGTATGAGGTCGTCCACCTAGCGATCCAGCAAGGGGAGGTAGCTGCTAAGAATGCGGGTGAATGGATTCGAGGAAGGGAGCTGCAGGCAGTCATGGATTATCGGCTAAAATTAGAGGTGATTTTCACTTCTCCGGAGGTGGCTTCCGTAGGATTGTCGGAGAAAGAGTGCAAGGAAAAGGGTTTGGATATCTTAAGCGGGAGTTATCCGTTTGCTGATCATGGAAAATCGATGGTAATGGGCGCGACGGATGGCTTTGTGAAGTTGATCGCCTTAAGAAAAAGGGGCGAGATTATTGGAGCTCAGGTGGTGGGGCCGCACGCCTCAGATCTGATTCACGAACCGATGGCGATAATGCGGTATCGGGGGACAGCCAAAGATATGGCGGAGATGCCTCACTATCATCCGACTCTTTCCGAGATCTGGACTTATCCTGCTGAAGAGATTGCGGAAAAAATATTAGCTTAGGAGGCCAGCTCTTCGACCGTTGGGCAGGAGCAGATGAGATTTCGGTCGCCATGGACGGCATCGATTCGGGATACGGTGGGCCAGTATTTCCATGTCCGGGTCCAAGGGGCCGGATAAGCCGCTTTTTCCCGACTATACGGGCGATCCCAACTGTCGGAGGTGACATCGGCCGCGGGGTGAGGGGCAAGTTTTAAGGGGTTGCGTGCACGATCCATTTTACCCGACTCAATTTCAGCGATCTCCTTGCGGATCGAGATGAGTGCATCGGCAAAGCGATCGAGCTCTTCGCGGGATTCAGATTCGGTGGGCTCGATCATCAGGGTGCCGCCGACAGGCCAGGACATCGTCGGGGCATGAAATCCATAATCCATCAGCCGCTTTGCAATATCGTCCACCTCAATGCCTGCGGTTGTTTTGAAAGGGCGCAGATCGAGAATGAACTCGTGAGCGACCCAACCTCCTGCGCCGCGGTAGAGGATCGGGTAGTGGTCGGAGAGGCGTTTGGCGAGGTAATTGGCGTTTAGAATTGCCACTTCGGTGCAGCGGGCGAGTCCTTTGCCACCGACCATGGCGAGGAACATCCAGGGAATGACCAGAATGCTAGCGCTGCCGTATGGAGCGGATGCGACGGCACCGACCTGATCTTTTCTCAGGGTCTGGTGAGGATGAGAGGGTAGGAAAGGGGCTAAATGGTCTGCTACCGCGATCGGACCGACTCCGGGTCCGCCTCCGCCGTGGGGAATGCAGAATGTTTTGTGAAGATTGAGGTGGCAGGCATCGATTCCGAACTCGCCCGGCCGGCATATGCCAACGAGTGCGTTCAGATTTGCGCCATCCATATACACTTGGCCACCTGCCTGATGAACTTTTTTACAGAGGTCGCGGATGGCTGATTCAAAAACCCCGTGAGTGGATGGGTAGGTAACCATTGCCGCGGCGATTCGTGGTCCATGCTCTTTGATTTTGGCGTCGAGGTCGGCGAGGTCGACGTTGCCTTGGGCATCGCAACCTATGGGAACCACGCGAAATCCCACGAGAACGGCACTGGCAGGGTTCGTGCCGTGTGCGGAGACAGGAATGAGGCAGACGTCGCGATGAGTTTCACCTCTCGACTGGTGCCAAGCGCGGATAGAGAGAAGTCCGGCATATTCGCCTTGGGACCCGGCATTGGGTTGAAGAGAGACGTGGGGAAGACCCGTGATTTCGCCTAGCCATTTTTCCAGTTCGTGGATCATCTGAAGATATCCCGGATTTTGCTCGGCAGGGGCGTACGGGTGGGGCTCAGACACAGTAGACCAACCGAGAGGGGTTAGCTCGGAAGCAGCGTTTAGCTTCATGGTGCAGGATCCGAGGGGAACCATTGATTGAGCGGGAGTGAGGTCTTTCGCAGCGAGGCGACGGATGTAGCGGAGGAGTTCATTTTCGTTTGCGTGCGAGGTGAAGATCGGATGGTGAAGAGGGGGGGTCTTCCTGTGTAGAGAGGGGGCGAGAGGGGATAAGCCTGATGACAGTGGGGCTACTTTTGAAGAGCCGAAGAAGGAAAGAATTTGGTCAACCTCGGCCTGGTCGGTTTTCTCATCGAGGGTAATTCCCAGATCACCATTGGGGAAGTGCCGGAAGTTGATGTGAGCTTGTGAAGCCTTAGCCAGGCCGGACTTGATAGCAGCTGGGGTACCTTGAATACGAATCGTATCGAAAAAGGTGGAGTGAACGAGGGTCAAGCCGAGTGATGCAAGACCTGTAGCGAGTCGTTGTGTGTGTTGGTGAGTACGGAGCGCGATTTGGTGAAGGCCTTTGGGGCCGTGATGGACGGCGTACATCGAGGCGAGGGTGGCAAGTAGGGCTTGGGCGGTGCAGATGTTGCTGGTAGCGCGGTCGCGGCGAATGTGCTGTTCGCGAGTTTGGAGGGAAAGGCGGTAGGCGGTGCGGCCAGCCGTGTCTTTCGATACGCCGATCAGCCGACCCGGAAGAAGACGTTGGTGGGCGAGCCGAGTTGCGAAGTAGGCGGCGTGAGGTCCACCAAAGCCAATCGGAACACCGAAACGTTGGGTGCTACCTACGGCGACGTCGGCCCCCAGCTCGCCAGGAGGGGTAAAGAGAAGGAGAGCTAATGGATCGGCAACGAGGATGGAGAGGGCGCCGACATTTTTAAGTTCCTGGATAAGCGATCGTGGGTCTTGCAGCCGGCCGTCGCTTTCAGGGTAGGCAAGAATTCCGGCGAAGAGATGATCAGCCTCGGTTTTCGGGAACGTGGGGGAGGTGACAATCTTCCAACCCAAGACCTCGGCTCTAGTGGTGACAACGGAGATGGTGGATGGGTGGAGGCCGGGGGTAATCCAAAGAGTTTTCCTTTTCTTGTCGGTGGCGGCGGCGTGGGCGAGCGAGGCGGCCTCAGCGGCGGCGGTGCCTTCGTCCAAAAGGGAAGCGTTGGCAATTTCCATCCCGGTCAGCTCAAGGATCATTGTTTGATAGTTGAGGAGCGCTTCGAGACGACCTTGTGAGATTTCTGGTTGGTACGGGGTATAGGAGGTGTACCAGCCAGGGTCTTCGATGATGGCCCTACGGAGGACAGGGGGTGTGATGGTGCCGTGATATCCGAGGCCAATTAGAGAGCGGTAGGGTTTGTTTTGGGAGAGGATCTTTTCTAGATCTGCGAGGGCACGTGTTTCGGAGCGGGCGGGTGGGAGATTGGGGGGTTGGTGGGAGGCAAGGCCCGAGGGAAGAGTGGCTTGGACAAGCTCCTCAAGGGAGGAGAGGCCGACCGTTTTGAGCATCTCCTTTTCCGTTGTTTTATTGGGGCCTAGGTGGCGGGAGAGGAAAGAGAGGTCTTCGGCTAAAGGATGGGCAGGGGAGACTTTCGGGGTAGCCGAAGGGTGGGAGGCAGGAGGAGCAGAAACGGGCATCCATTGAAAGTAATCATGACCAAAGGGTTGGCAAGTAAGTGGGGAAAGTTGGTCAGGAGGGGTTGGGAATAGTTAGTCTAAAGAGATGCATCAGTATGCCACTAAAAACTGCTGTGGGGGGAGCGCCTGTGGTTTGGATGTGCTCGCCCATCAGCTGGCCGATTCAGGGGAGTTGCGAGGAGTCTCGGTTTCCTTTCACGAGGGGCGGATTGATTATGCGACTGCGGGCAAAGAGCGGGGTGAGAGTGGAGCTGTCGAGTTGGCCAATGCTGTGCGGGCTTTGGGTGGGGAGAGTGTTTGTCGCTGGTCGCCTCCCGATTCGCGCTGTGGGAAGTGTGGGCGTCTTTTAGAAGGAAAATGGGAGGAGGGTGTTTTCATGCGACGGGATGGGGACAAAATTATTTTAGAAAGAGAAAGTTGTCCGACCGCGCCGAAGTTCTGGTTGTGGAAGATATTAGGGGGAGTGAAGTTGGAGGTGAGGCAGCTTCCCTCTGTGGTCGGAGCGGGGAAAAAGTGGAAAGTCCCACTGGCTCTGGCCGTAGTTTGTGGAATAGCGGGTTTGCTGGGTTGGTGGGTGGAGGGATGGATTGGAAAACTCTTTTTTCTGGTGGCTTACTTTGCGGGTGGCTGGAAGACGGGGGAGGAGGTGGCGCACCGAATGAAGTCGGGAGTTTTAGACATTCACTTTCTAATGCTGGCGGTGGCGGTTGGCGCGGCGGCAGTGGGGCACCTTCAGGAGGGAGTCTTACTTCTCTTTTTGTTTTCGCTGAGCGGAGCCTTGGAGGAGTTGGCGGCGTATCGAACGGAAAAAGAGTTGGCAGGGTTATTTAAGGCGGCACCACGCGAAGCGATGCGAGTTTTGGAGGACGGGGCGGAGGAGAGGGTTGCGGTGGAGTCACTCCAAGTGGGGATGAGGGTTCGGGTGCGCCCGGGGGATACTTTCCCTGTGGATGCAGAGGTGGTGGAGGGTCGAACAAGCGCGGATGAATCGAGTCTAACGGGAGAATCGGTAGCGGTAGAGAAGGAGGTGGGATCAATGGTTTTGGCGGGAACTTTAAATCTCTGGGGTCGAGTCGATCTGCAGGTATTGCGACCTGCAAAAGAGAGTGCGTTGGAAGGAATCTTGCGATTAATCCGTGACGCACAAGAGCAGAAGGCACCCGCTCAGCGTTTTACGGATCGGTTTGGGACTCGCTATACCCAAGCTATTTTGACGCTGAGTTTGGTTATGTTTTTGGTTTGGTGGGGGCTGGCGGGCTGGGATAGGGGGCAAGCGGGGACGGCTTTTTATAAAACGATGACCTTACTGGTGGTGGCGTCCCCGTGTGCATTGGTGCTTTCGATTCCATCGGCGGTATTGGCAGGGATTGCGGCGGGGGCGCGGCGAGGAATTTTGTTTCGAGGAGGGAGCCCGATTGAGAGGTTAGGTTCCATTCAGCGGGTGGCGTTGGACAAGACGGGGACTTTGACGACGGGGGAGATGAAAGTGCGCGCGGTGGAAGTGGAGGCAGGTTGCACGGAGGAGCAGGTTTTGCGGGGTGCGGCGGCATTAGGAATGCAGTCGCTTCATCCAGTGTCTGTCGCGGTTGTCCGTGAGACCAAGAAAAAGGGTTGGAGCGTGCCAACGTTGAAGGATTTCTCGTCTGCCACCGGTGGTGGGTTGATGGGCAGGACGAATGAGGGGGTGGAGTGCCGACTCGGGAGGAGGAGTTTCTTGCAGGAACCAGGTTGGATCAGAGAAAAGACAGCCCCTGCTCCAGGGGTTTCCGAGGTCTTTTACGAAGCTGGGAATGTCCGAGGAAGAATTCTCTTGGAGGATGAGATCCGAAAAAGCAGCCGACCTCTGCTGGAGTGGTTGGAAAAGCAGGGCCTTAAGGTAACGATGTTGACGGGTGATCGAGAGGCTGCGGCTCGTTTAGTTGCAGAGCAGGTGGGATTAAAAGATTTTCGCTTTGGGTTGCACCCCGAAGAAAAAGTGGCGGCGATTCGGGAGTGGAATGAGCGGGGCGAGAAAGTGGCGATGGTGGGCGATGGGGTGAACGATGCCCCCAGTTTGGCGATGGCAGAGATTGGGGTGGCGATGGGAGCGCGGGGGACGGGGGCGGCTTTAGCGGAATCGGATATTATTTTAATGCGGGACCGATTGGAAAGTTTTGCAGAGGCGTTTGATTTAAGTCGTCGAACCCGGCGAATTATTGGCCAAAACTTAGTGATTTCGCTTGGGACGGTGGTGGTTTTGGTGACGGCGGCACTGGGCGCTGCGATTCCCTTAACGGTCGGGGTGGCGGGGCATGAGGGAAGCACGGTGATTGTAGTGTTGAATAGTCTTCGACTGTTGGCATCGCGGCGTGGATATGTCGGATTGCGTGGGGCGGGGGAGAAGGTGTAGGAAAGAGGGATGCGCTGGCGTGCGATTTTGCTATTCGGGGCCCCCGGTTCTGGAAAAGGAACGCAAGGGAAGGTTTTGGGGACGATTCCTGCATTTTGTCACATTTCGTGTGGGGACGTCTTTCGTGGAATGGATCTTCGGACGCAGGTAGGGCAGGCATTTCTTAAGTACTCCAGCGCAGGAAAGTTGGTTCCAGACGAGGTCACAGTGGATCTTTGGAGGCAGCACATGGCCCATTTGGTTACCTTGGGAAAGTTTAAGCCTGATATTGATCATTTGGTCTTGGATGGGATTCCTAGAAATGTGGAGCAGGCGAAACTTCTCGTGAACGATCTAAAAGTAGAGGCCTTGTTTCATTTGGTTTGTCATGACCGGAAGAAGCTGGAAGATCGTCTCAAACGGAGGGCTTTAAGGGATAATCGCTTGGACGATGCCAGTGATAAGGTCATTCACGACAGGCTTTTAACATATGAAAAAGAGACGAAGCCTGTTTTGGAATATTATGGGGAGAAAACGGTCAAGGAGATTGATGCCGAGCTATTTCCCTTTGAGGTAACGCGGGATATTTTAAACCAAGTTCAAACGACAAAGGTGAGTCGTTCTAAAAAAGCTTTATCCACCGTAGGCGTGTAGCCAGTGCGGATCCTATTTGCTGGAACGGGGGAGTTCGGCGTTCCTTGTTTAGAGGCCTTAGTGGCTTCGGATGAGCACTTTGTTTTGTCGGTCATTACTCAACCGGATCGGCCTGCTGGGCGGGCGCAAAAACTATTAGCTTCACCGATTAAAGAGTGCGCTTTGCGTCATCAACTGACGGTGTTTCAGCCTGAGGATGTGAATTCGGCTACCGCTTTGAGCCAGATCCGGTATCAAAAGCCGGATTTAATGGTGGTGGTGGCTTATGGACAGATTTTAAAAAAGCCGATTTTGGAGTTACCCGAGTTAGGTTGCTGGAACGTGCATGGGTCTCTCCTTCCCAAGTACCGAGGTGCTTCCCCGATTGCGGCGGCGATTCGGGACCGTCAAAAGCGGACTGGAGTCACCATCATGCAGATGAATGAGGGCTTAGACACAGGCGACATTCTGGGAAAGGTGGCGACACGGATTCGGCCGGGGGAGACGACTGGAATGTTGCACGACCGTTTAAGCAAGAAGTCGGCCCCTTTGCTTTTGTATCTTTTAGAGCGAGCCAAGAAGGGAAAATTAAAAAGCAGCCGACAAAACTCGCAAGAGGCCTCCGTAGCGCCCCGCATGAAGAAAGAGGATGGTAAGATCGATTGGGAAAAGAATCCGGAGGAGATCGAGGCGCATATTCGAGCCATGCAACCGTGGCCAGGGGCCTATACGTGGGTTCCGGATGGGGCAGATCAGAAAATGCTGAAAGTGTTCCTCGTGATTCTTTCGAAACGCGCCAAGGGCAAGCCGGGGGAGATTGTGAAGGTAGATTCCCATGGAATTCTTGTAGCGGCGAAAAAAGGGGGGATTTTATTGAGGGAGGTGCAGATGGAGGGGCGGAAACGAATGGCGGCGGCGGAGTACGCGAGGGGCGCTGGTTTAGCGCCAGGAGCCGTTTTGAGTTAGTTCGGGTTTATCTTTTTCTTCCACTTTTCTTTTTGAAGGGCAAGGGTCCGATTGACCGACTCAAGTGGGCCTGGATTCTTTCCCTCTGAGTAGAGATCGGCTCGGCGGAGGATCGATCGGACATAGGCCTTCGTGGTGGGGAAATCGATGGATTGGAGAAAATCCTCTGCTCGGAGATTAGAGTTTTCTCGTGCCCATCGGCGGGCGTGAGTGATCCCGGCATTGTATTCGGCGAGGGCGAATACTTCGGGCTGGTCGGCATTCGACCAGCGCTTCATGGCTCGGTTGAGGTACCACGTGCCTGCCGCGAGGTTTGTTTGCGGATCAAAAAGGTCGGAATTCTGAAAAGAGCGATTCCGGGTCGCTTCGGCCCAGTCGTGAGCCGCGCCGGGGGTGACCTGCATGAGCCCTCGTTCCCCTGATGTGCCAACGGCTTTGGAGTCGAAATCACTTTCTCTCCAGACAACGGCACGAACAAGGCATAGAGGGAGATTGTGTCGGGCGGCGGCCTCCGCCATGAGAGGTTCAAGCTCTTGGGAACGACGGATCTCACCCAACCAGGAGAAAGTGATAATGGCTAAGGGGGCGAAGATAACGGCTAGTGCCGCAAGGATACGGGGACGTGCGAGAAGCATGAATATGCAGAGTATCGAATTCGACAGAAAAGGGAAGGCGGGCAAAACTTGCTACTTACCGTGAAAGAGAGCAGAGCCAAAGAGTGAAATTTCCAGAATATGTACGAGTTGCGCCCGAATTAGGGTTGGATCGTCTCTTTGATTATGGAATCCCTGCACGTTTGCAGGGGCAGATTGCTCTGGGTCAACGTTTACGGGTTCCGTGGGGTAAAAGAAGTATCATGGCTTACGCGGTAGAGTTTCCAGCACGACCTGAGGTGGAGCAGGTGAAGGAGGTAGAGGAGGTCACAGGGGAGAGGCCTTTGATTCCCGGGGCGTTGTGCCAACTCGCTCGCTGGATGGCGGACTACTACGCCTGTGATTTAGGGGCTGCCTTACGGACGATTTTGCCGGGGCCGGTGCGTTCCCACGAAGGAGGAGGAAAGATGGCTTGGTGGATTTCTCCTGTTGCCGGGCGAGAGGAGCTTGCCGAGAAGAGCCTGCGTTCGGCGAAAGCACAGGCGAAGGCATGGCTCCATTTATCAACATCGGGGGGTGGGTGGCTGACCCAGTTGGTTAAAGAGACAGGAGCGGGCACGGCGGTTTGGAGAGCTTTGGTGGATCGGGGTTTTGCCGAGCGAAGTGAAAAGAGGTTTGTTCGGGATGAGGAAGCGCCTGAGGAAGGCTGGCCTGGGGTGGAAAGCAGGCCGGTTTTAGGAATAGAGCAGGAGGCTGCGATGGGAGCTTGGGAGGAGGAGCGAAAGAAAGAGGGTGGAGGTCGACCGATACTTTTGGAGGGGGTCACGGGCAGTGGAAAGACGGAGATTTACCTCAGGGCAATGGAGCAAACCTTAAGCGAGGGAAAGAATGTAATTATTCTAGTGCCCGAAATTTCGTTAACTCCCCAAACTGTAGCGCGGTTCCGTGGTCGTTTAGTTGGGAAAAAAGTGAGGCTGGCAGTTTTGCACAGTGGTCAAACGGTTGCAGAGCGGAGGGAGTCTTGGCATGAGATTCGCGAGGGAAGAGTTAGGGTGGTAATTGGCGCTCGGTCGGCTCTCTTTGCGCCTTTAGAAGATCTGGGGCTGATTGTGGTAGATGAGGAGCACGATGGAGGTTACAAGCAGGCGGAATCGCCGAGGTATCAGGCACGGGATCTTGCCGTGGTCAGGGGGCGGATGGAAAGTGCGCCGGTCATTTTAGGAAGCGCGACCCCGTGCTTAGAAAGTGGATGGAATGCGGACCGAGAGAAATATCGAAGAGTCCGCCTGACCCAAAGGGTCGATGGGGCACGATTACCGAAAGTGCATATTGTGGATTTACGAAAAGAGAATAAGCCGAAGCGTGGTGGACCGATTCTTCTTTCCGAAGATTTGACAGCGGCTTTAAAGAGACGGATCCAAAAAGGGGAGCAAAGCTTGGTCCTTTTAAACCGGCGTGGGTATGCCCCGAGCGTCCAGTGTCCGCACTGTGGGAAGGTTGAGGAGTGTGATCGTTGTGCCGTACCGATGACCTATCACCGAGTGGATGGGACGATGAAGTGCCATTTCTGTGATGCAGATCGATCTGCGCCAACGAAGTGTCGGGAGTGTGGTTCGCCAGTGCTTCAGTATACCGGGGCGGGCACGGAGCGGTTGCAGGAGGGGGTGGAAGAGGCGATCTCTGGTGTGAGGTTAACCCGAATGGACTCGGACAGTATGAAGGCGAGAGGTGCACATGCGAAAGCACTGACCGAGTTTCGGGAGGGGCGG
>Ga0209298_10002406_pt1 | contig 11636 bp, 12 predicted proteins | sample S_140806_EF_Meta_FD_187325 | JGI IMG/M metagenome (GOLD analysis project Ga0209298, IMG submission 187325) | Freshwater microbial communities from Lake Simoncouche, Canada to study carbon cycling - S_140806_EF_MetaG (SPAdes) (version 2) | ecosystem: Environmental > Aquatic > Freshwater > Lake ...
TTACGAAAGAAAACTACTGCCAAAAATTGGTCACTTCCCGCAAAGAGAAAATCCAGATTTGATTGCGCGTGAATTGGTTGATTTTTTAGAGCGACATTAAATCGCCGCGCTCAGAGCGCTGCTCTTTGAATATCCTAATCAAGACTGATATTGGCAGTCTTCAAAACCTTACCCCAAACGACGGCTTCCTTATCTAGAAAAGCCTTGTAGCTCTGGATAGATCCCGCACTAGCTACTAGACCGTTGCCAGCAAGCCGATCACGGAACTCAGGATTCGAGACTATTCGGACGGAAATAGCATTCAAACGATCAATAACATCCGCAGGGGTATTTTTGGGAGCGAACAACCCGCAAGAAGAGCCTCCCTCAAATCCAGGTACCGTATCAGCAACTGGAGGCACGCCGGGTAAAAGAGAGAGTTCTTGTGGAGTGGCCACACCAAGCGCTCTTACTTTACCCGCCTTGATATGCCCCAGAGTTACGGTAATCGTGTCGAATGAAACATCCAACACACCAGAAATAACATCCGTCAAACCGCCGTTGTTATATGGGACATGTTTCATATTGATATCCGCCATTTGCATAAAACGCTCCATGGCGATATGCGCGACAGTTCCAGTTCCATAACTTGGGAAATTGAGCTTACCTGGCTCTTTCTTGGCCGCAGATATTAGATCGCTGACAGTTTTAAAAGGCGACTCTGCGCGAACAACAAGGGCAATTGGGATCGACGCAACATGGCTGATAGGGGCCAAGTCATCCGCTTTATAGGGAAGCTTCTTGTAAAGATACGGATTAACTGCAGTAGTAGTCGCGGCTGTAAAAAGAAGCGTGTATCCATCTGCAGGAGATGCCAGCACAGCCTGTGTACCAACAATAGTTGCAGCGCCCGGCCTGTTTTCGACAACAGCTGGACTACCAACGATCTTAGAAAACTGCTCAGCCCAAATCCTAGCAGCCACATCAACCGCTGATCCTGCTGGGAACACAACAATAATCTTATAGGTTTTACCTGAAGTGACACTTTGAGCTTGAGAAATAGGCACGAAGGAAGACGATAGCAAAGCAAGCATATGACGCCTGCGAAAAGTCCCGGATCCAGTTTCCTTAGGTATATTCATTTTGTCTCCTGTATTTTTCTTATCTTGGAAGTACTCAGTCATTGATTGGAAGAACTATTTTTGACGGGACATTCTTAGGCGATACCAGTCTTGTATTCGATCTCTAACAATTTGATAGTGAAATTTGCTTCGCTTCGAACATTGTGCTCTACGCCAACTGGATGAATCTTGAATTCACGAGCTTTGTGCTCCGAGGTGAATTGAGTTCCATCAATCCGTGTATGGAATAGCTTGGCGTCTGTCAGATAAAGGGCCGCGTAATCTGATTCATGCTTATGCCAACCAGTGTTATCTCCTGGCTCTAGCTCAAAATAACTGACCCTGGTAACTTCGTTGTCCACCAACACGGTTCTCTTTGCAAGTTTGCCAACAGGTAAGCCTTGATGGTCCTTGAGGGAATCTCTGCTTTCGTTGTAATACTCAGCCATACGGTTCTCCTTGAAATAATCTTGTCAATCCTAATGATCAATTGATCAATAGAAAACGAGGGCTATCCCTAGGTTAGTTTTTTAAAAAAAATGGGCTCTATCCTGAAAAGTGCGTCTGCTAAAAATTAGCAGCAATTGAAACAACGGGCATCCCAGTAAAGCAAGACTAGAAACAACTTATTCTTTAGGAATATTAGCTTCTTTAGCAATTTTGGCAAACTTAGCCAAGTCTTCATTTATAACTTGGGCTAATTTTTCAGGACTACCACCGAAGATATTTAATCCAAGTTCACGTGCACGTTGCTGTAAGGCAGGCTGTTTAAGGGCCTCGTTAGCAGCTGCATTTAGCCTTGCTAAAACAGCAGCGGGCGTTCCAGTGGGAGCTGCAATGCCGTGGTTGATTGGTAAGCTAAATCCTTTAACACCTGACTCGTCCATGGTCGGCACATTAGGAAAGACAGGATCGCGGGCTGGACCCGCAGTTGCAAATGCTTTGAGCTTTCCAGCATCAATCAGCGGTTTTGCGTTGCCATCTCCGTAGATACAACTTACATGGCCCGCCAATACATCTTGGAGTGCAGGACCACCACCTTTGTAGTGCACATGCAAAATTTTCACGCCTGTCATGCTGTTGAAAAACGATCCAATGAAGTCATGCCCTGAGCCAGGGCCTGCTGTTGCATTAGTTAATTTATCTGGATTTTGTTTTGCAAAAGTAATTAACTCTTGTATGTTTTTCGCAGTTACAGATGGATTACAGAGAAATACATTGGCATACCAAAATAATGGTGCAATCGGCGCAAAGTCTTTTACAGGATCAAAAGCTAAAGACTTTGACATGGCAGGCATAGTTCCGTGCGTTATGGAGTTGACATATAAGAGTGTGTAACCGTCAGCTGGTGAAGTTGCAACCAGTTGCATACCGATTCGAGTACCGGCTCCACCCCGGTTATCTACTACAACTTGTTGACCAAGGGCTGTAGACATGTGCTCAGCAATTAATCTTGCTGCAGTGTCAGTTATTGCACCAGGCGCATAAGGAACTACCAACTTAATTGGCTTATTTGGAAATTTTTCCTGCGCATTGGAAATAAAGGATACGCTCAAAAGTACTGAAGCGAATGTGATCGAAAAGTTACGACGAAGCGAAATTGATTTCATTTTCATTTGTCTGTCTCCATTTTTGAAAAATTATGGCTGTAAAAGTAACTTACCTAATATCTTGCCGCTATCAAACAATTCATGTGCTTGCCGCGCATCTTTGAGCAACATCCTTTTGGAAATTGTTGGCCGAATTGTGCCGTTTGCCAACATAGGCAAAAGCGCATCCATAGCTGCCCTGCGACGATCAGCAGATTTATCAAATACGTGCATTGAAAAAAACCGAAACCCCAACGAGTCACCAAATCGTTGCTGCATAGCCGCCGCGTAAGATGGATCCGGAATTCCCTGAAGCATCCCGTAATTAATAACTAATCCTAGCGGGGCAAGATAACTGAAGTTACGATAAAAATCTTGACCACCAACCGGATCAAGTACAAGATCAACCCCCTTATCTGCTGTCAGCTCTGCAATACGGTCTGCTACGTCCTCAGTTTTATAGTTGATGCATGCATTTGCACCAAGATCCATAGCAAAGTCGCATTTTTCAGAGTTCCCAGCTATAGCAATTATTTGCTTTCCAGCAATCTTGGCTAATTCAACTATTGCTGAACCAACGCCACCTGCTGCAGCCCAGACTAGGACAGATGAATAACGATGACCATTGGGTGCGCTGTGCAAAAGATGCCAAGCAACTTGGTAGTTAGAAAGGCAGGCTGCCGCCTCCAAGTCAACACCTGATGGCAATGAATAAACAGCATTAGCGTTAGCGCAGAGAAACTGGGCATAACAATTGCCTCGAAAGGCTAGTTCGCGGGCTGAAACGAATACCGCATCTCCAACTGCCAAATTCGTGACTTTTGAACCCTTATCAACAACGTAACCGGACATTTCAATGCCTATGACTGCTGGCATCGGAGGCATCCACGGGTATCGACCAGTTCTGACCAGAACATCGGGCATCCCAACGCCAATCGAGTGTGCTTTTACCAAGACTTCATCATCTTTAGGTTGGGGAGTAGGTAAATCTACAAACTCTAGAACTTCCGGCCCACCAGTAGTTCGAATCTGAATTGCCTTCATATGTGGCCTCTATGAAGAACAGGTCCAATAGTTATTCCTTCAGATCGTATTCGCTGGTCCAAGACTCCTATGCAAGCTGCAATATTTCTTAGCGTGGGCACTGATACTTTAGTAAGGCCAGCTATTTCTATAACCGCCCCCAAAATAGCTTGCCATTCAAGGGGCCTACCCGCTCTCACATCCTGCAACATTGAAGGAATTTGTGTGTAGTTTCCAGTGACTCTAAGAATTTCAGCTTCTGAGTCGCAATCAACCTTTATGCCAACTGAGGCAGCTACTAGAGAGCCTTCCTCCAAAATAGATTTGACCAACTCCTTTGCTTGAGGAAAATCAGCAATTGCGCCTGCTGGCGACTGTGTGAGCGCTGTCAAAGGATTCCAAACCAAATTCACCATCAGCTTGATCCATTTGGCAGCACGAATGTCATTAGTAATTTCAACTGGTAAGCCAGCTCCTCCAACCATAGATGCGATGGCATCTAACCTTGGCCTATGCTTCCCATCCAATTCACCTATTACTAGCCGGTCAGCTCGGACTTCTGGAACATATAGGTACCCAGGCTTGTTCACCATAACAGGCTTGTGAATAACAGCACCTATGACGTGGCTTAGATTAATGTATTTTTTTAAAATCCCATCTGGGTCCAATGAACTTAATGAAACGCCACGCCAAGGAGAATCAATTCCCTCAAAATACCACCAAGGAAGACCGTTTTGAACCATCACCATGCAGCCTTGTGGTTTCAACTTAGAGACAATATTTTCAGCTGAGGAAGCGATTTGCATAGATTTCAGGGTAACAAAGACCAAATCAAACAAACCATCCGACTCATCTGAAGTACAAACGGGTGGGTTCACTACTAGGCGCTCGTTACCAACTGCCCAATCCACCACCAATCCATGGGATTTGATTACATCAAACGTTGCACCACGTGCAAGTATGGTTACATCCACACCAGATCGCGTAAGAACCGCGCCCAAATAACCGCCGATAGCACCGGCACCATATATGAGAACCCGCATCAGTCCTGCATGGGAATCTTGGCGTCCTTTACTATCTTTGAATAAAGCGCCATATCGTCACGAATTAATTGCCCCATTTGCTGAGGAGAACTTCCAGATGCAACAAGGCTTAATCCTTTGGCTTTGGCAAGTACTTCGGGGGACTTGAGAGCCTCAATAGCAGCAGCGTTAAGCCTTGCAATGATAGTGGCTGGAGTTCCAGCTGGAGCAGCGATTCCTTGCCACCAAGTAACAGCAAATCCCTTTACACCAGCCTGCTCCATAGTTGGAATATCAGGGAAATCAGGATCACGCGTCGTACCGCTAGTTGCAAATACTCTTACCTTTCCAGATTGAACATGTTGCTTTACATCTCCACCACCAAAAATACAGTTAGCAGTTCCCGACAGAACATCCTGCAGCGCAGGCGCAGCACCTCGGTAATGAACTTGAAGCATGTTTGCACCAGTCAACGAATTAAATAGACCACCCATGAAGTCATGCCCAGTACCAGGACCAGCCGTTGCATTAGTCAGTCGTCCAGGGTTCTGTTTTCCATAGGCAATAAGCTCAGGAACATTAGTTGCAGTTACTGAAGGATTACAGACAAGCGTTGATGTGTATGTAAAAACTCTTGCCACTGGCAAAAAATCTTTAACTGGATCAAATGACAATGACTTAGACATCGCAGGCATCGTTCCATGGGTGACCGAATTAGCGAATAACAAGGTATAGCCGTCAGCGGGCGCACTAACAACCATCTGCATCCCAATACGTGTACCAGCCCCACCTCGGTTGTCAATGATTACCTGCTGCCCAAGAATCGCTGACATGCGATCAGCGATCAATCGGGCGCCCAAGTCAGTAATAGCGCCTGCGGCATAGGGCACTACCAATTTGATTGGCTTAGCTGGGTAATCTTGCGCATGCGCCAAGAGGGATAAAGAGAATAACCCTAGTTTAAATACAGCAAACTTAATCAGAAGATTTGTATATTTCAATGGATGCCCTGAGGTTGAATAGTTTCTTTACTTTGCGTAGCTAAAAGGATATTCAGTTCGCCTCCGCTCTTATTTTGTAAAGTCCTTGTTGAACCTGGCTCAACACGAATTAAGTCAAATTTATTCAAGGTTGTTTGCTCTGCGTCAACTTGAATTTCACAAGGATCATTTGATAAATTAACAACCCACTGGCAGTGATCACCGTCTACCTTAGCCGTTGAAGATGCGCCCGTTTTTACCTTGAGCATGGATACGCTTAATCCAGGCCAATTCTCAATCGGGGCACCTCCCTGCTTGGGAGACATGATTGGGAGCATGCTCGAATCGCCCGAATTGGGTGTCAATTTCTTGGCTCGCGTTACTCGAGCATGAATTTGCGCGGGAGGGACTTCTTTTAAATCATCCCCTTCAAAACGCATATTTATTCCTGCTAGAAGGTCCATGACTTTGTCACCATGTTTTTCACGAACTTCATCGCCAATTGCACGTGGCATTTGTATTTTGTCGCTCATTTTTTCATCGCCTTGAATCAACACCAAAAGACGAGCCTCTGAGTCTGTCAAGTTTCGAAACGCGCGATAAACACCTGGGGGCATAGAACACAAGTCGCCAGGCTCTAGCGTTACTTTATTTTCTAATTTGTTGCCCCATAGAACATCAAAACGCCCGTCCAAGCAGAAGAAATTTTCAAGCGTTCCAGTGTGATTGTGTGAAACAGGTCCTTGTTTAGGCGTGCATTGTGCGATGCTGATACAAAGTCCCGGCCACCCGCGCAAAGGGGCTAGCGCATTTCTACCAACGAGCCCAGGGGGACTAACAACTGGGAAAACTTTATTGGCAGCCAAATATTCCATGACCTCACGAGGGATACCATTGTCTGCATGCTGCGATTGATATGGGACCAACTCGTTGAAGCGAGCAAGGATTGGTTTAGCATTAGAAGCAGTTGTCATAGTAATTAGGGCTTGGTTAATAGACTGAGCGATCTAGAATAGTCGACTGGAAATACATACTCCCTTATTTCACAGAATAAATCTATAGGGTGAATGCTAGGTTTTGTAGAAATTACTCTGCTTTTATGTTTCCATCTTTGATGATTTTTTTCCATTTCTGCAAATCATTAGCAATAGTATTTGCAAAACTTTGAGGCGTACCCCCCCAAACGTTCATAGCATTTTTCTTAAGTTGCTCGACAAACTCTGGGCTAGCCAAAATTCGATTCGCATCTGCGTTGATTTTTTGAACTAAATCAGAAGGCATCCCATGAGGACCAAGCAGTCCCGACCACACGGCGAAATCAAATCCTTGCATTCCATTTTCAGCCATTGTCGGCACCTGCGGCATGATGGAAAGTCGCTGATTAGATGTGACAGCCAAAATTTTGATATTGCTTGAATTCAAATGAGGCACTAAAGCGGCGCTAGAAGTGAAATATGCATCGACATGCCCAGCCATTAAATCAGCTAAAGCTGGAGCTGCACCCTTGTATGCAATGTGTTGCAATGGCATACTGGTTTGAAGTTTCAATAACTCCATTGCCAAATGTCCGCTGTTTCCAATTCCAGGAGATGAATAACTCCATTTATTGGAAGGTAACTTGGCAAGGTTGGAGAATTCCAAAACTGTTTTTGCAGGAATTTTGCTACTGATTGCTAACGCATGAGGAGAGTCAATTAAATTAATGATGGGAGTAAAGTCTTTAACTGGATCAAACGAGACTTGTTGCAAAGCTGGGCTCATGGCCATAGGTCCGGCAGTTCCTAACGCAAGGGTATATCCATCTGGAGCAGCGCTTGCTACTGCCTGAAGTCCTATTGCCCCGTTCGCTCCTGCACGGTTTTCAACCACTACCGGCTGAGACCATGCCGCACTCAATTCCTTAGCGATTAGGCGACCAATGATGTCATTGGCGCCACCAGGAGCGAATCCAACAATTAACTTAACTGGCCGATTTGGATAGCTGGACTGCGCATTTACATACTGCGTAAATAGCAAAAACAAAATCCATGTCATTAAATGAGTTGCACGCTTTATTAATTTCATTACTAGCCTTTCATGTTTAATTCATTACTAATCGCAATTAAGGATTGGTTGTATCTCTAATTCGAAGAAGTAAAGCAGGCGCATCGGGTGCCGCCTGAACTTGTCTCAAGTCATTTGCAGCTACAGATATTGTGTCCATTCGATTTAGAGAAATCAATTTTCCGTTCCATTTCATTGATGGCTCTCCTTCAAGAGACACGAAAACCTCTCGGCAATTACTTTCGTAGGCTTGCGAAATTGAACCAGACGATAACTCTAGGAAGTCGACTTCAATCGTGTGTGTTTCTCTTAAAGAGGCAGAGGGATTTAGACTAGAAATTACGTGCCTAACTTTCATTCCTTGCTTTTCAAATATTTTTAGATCTTTAAATCGCGCGATATGTTGCGCTTGAACAACTTCAGGAGACACGTCATCAGATTCATCATTGATAAGGTAGCCTTGGTCTTGTCCTTGCGCCTTGTCTAAAGCAGCGATCTCAGAAGTAATCGTAATTCCCTGTCTTGCATCTTGTCGACTTGTATCAAATATTGAAATCATTTGGCTTTCATTTGGGAAACTCTCTAAAGCCTCGAACTGCCTCATTACATTAAGCGGGATAGAGTAAGTGTCATACAAGCCTAATTCAACGCTATGTTGTCCTTTAGGTCCGTAATCAATCCGATATCCAGATTGAACAGGAATGAATATTTCGGGGTAGTCATGCGCGTGAAGAGTTGGGCCATTTCCAGACGAAGAGTTAATCGTTCCGATTTGGAAGTTGTGCAATACGCTGATGGGGGATTTATCTGTTCTATTGATCGTGCGAATAATTTTTCTACGACGCCCCTCTTCATTCACATCGTTATAGGCAGCACGATCCCAATCCAACTCTGCATATCGCGCAAAGGATCCTGCTGGCAAGAACTCAGGAATTCCAGTTTTTGAAATTATTGCTGACATATTTTGAGACATCCTTTTAATCTGATTCCTAGTTCAATGCATCAGCTCGCTAAATAGCTTTGTAAAAATTTAATCGCTTCTTCAAGTTGTTCGCCCTTTGGGTCTACGTGACCACCTGGGTAACTAACGATGCGTTTTTCTCTAGATTTCAACAAATTAAAAAGGGCACTTTGCCCTTCCACTGTGAAAATCTCATCCTCAGATTTAGTTTGGAATAGAACTGGGATTTGGACATCCACTGCATCTTTTTCAAGACGTTCACTAGGTTTTCGGCATGTACCCCACATGCCCAAAACAGCCGCACGTATTCGAGCATCGGATGCTACAACTGGAATGCCATAAGCCGTCCCCATGGAAATCCCGTACCAAGCAATTCTTGCAGCGTCTATTTCAGGCCTACTGCTAACTTCATCCAGTGCGGCCATCCAATCCTCAACCATTGAATCGACTTCACCCCCTCTAGACCATAAATCCCTAAATTCCCGCCTTACCTCGACTCCATCCTTAGTGTCTGCCCGTCGTGCTCCGTGCACAGGTCCGTCAATAGCTAAAACAGCAATTTTGAGAGGCTCAACAAGTTCATTAACTGCATCTAAAACCAAATCTGATGTCTTATGTCCACTACCGCCATGCCCTACCAAAACAAGGGGAAATGGGCGGTCCCCCTCTGTTGGCACCCACAAAGCGGCAGGTATATTTATTGAGGATCTCCGAATCGTCCATTCATGGAAAGCACAACCCATAGTCATATTCCAATTAATTTATTAACCTATTTAATATTCAGTCTAGATCAAGTTTCTATTTTTCATATGGGTGTTTCTATTAACCAATCACCCATGTGACATACTTTCTTGGCGTCAAGAGAGTAAAAATCAATATGAGAAGAAATTCACTTTGGTCACTTATGCCAAATTCCTAGCTACCATCGAACTTACAGGAGAAACAGCAATGATGAATGAAAAAAAATATGAAATGGAAATACGTACGTTATCGCCTGCTGAAATGGATAAACGTGTAGCTCGATTTAAAGATCTGAAATACCCTCCAGACCGCTACCCAGACAGTTTGCTGCCTGGCCATGAACGCAGGAACTACTTAGTAATCGGCCAAGGGTTGATTGTTGAAGGAGGAAAAGATCCTCTTTCTGCAATTCCAATTCACGAGGGCTTCCAAATGTCATATATAGAAGCACGGCCAGGCAATGGGCCAAAATTACACAATCACGATACTAATGAAACGTTCGTCGCTATCAAAGGAAGGTGGCGCGTGATCTGGGGATTAAATCAAGAACACTCCGTAGATCTAGACCCACAAGACGTTTGTGCCGTTCCGCCTTTTGTACCCCGTCGATTCGAAAATATTGAACCCGGTGAGGGAAGTGAATTTGGTTTGTTGCTTGCTGTTCAACCGGGTAATGTTGCAAAGTGTGAGTTTATGTAAAGCAAATTTGAAAGTTGTGCAGTCTTGAGTAATGAGGTCTTTGGGCGTTCTTACTGTGCGTCAATCAAGATGAAGGCAATACGTGCTGGTTGCCCAGATCGGTTGGCCCAGGCGTGGTTGGTGCCGCGTTGGATCAACACATCGCCAGCACGCAGCACTGTTTCTTCTTCATCCATGATGGCGACCAATTCTCCTTGCAACATCAGCGCATAGTCGACTGTTTGGGTCCTGTGCATGCCTGGATGCTCACCAGGCTTGATCTCCCGATGCGCGTCGCTGTACATATTGGAAAAAGTCGCTTCCATGGCCCGTTGCAGTTCTTGCGGATCTTTGGGTTCTGGCGGAATATCAATGATGCGCAAGACGGTTCCTTGAGGCGGCGGTGATACTCCGACATGCTCACTGATGCTGTCGGGCGCTGTAATGGGCGAAGGACTTGCGCCCGTACGCCACAGATTGGTCACTCTGTAACCAGGTCTTTCTTGCACAACCCGCACTGCGGGTGAGGGACCATCCGCCAAAATGCGAGAACGGCCTTGGGCGTCGTCGTACGTGACGACACGACGAATTGGTTCAATTTGAGTAATCATTTCAGGCCTTAGTCTTATTGACGAACACCACCAGCAGCACGAAAGGCTGCACCTTGTTTCTGGAACTCATCGTGCACCCGCTTGTCCCATTGAGGCATGGCTTGGTAGGCCAGAATTTGATTGCTCTTTTGTGCAGCATCTTTCACCGCATCCGATTTAACTGCCACGGCACATGCCGCATCCAGTTTGGCCAGCACCTGAGGCGGTGTGCCCTTGGGAGCGAATATGCCAGCAAAGGAAAGTTGGGTTACTTCGATGCCGAGCTCCCTGAGTGTGGGGACGTCAGGAAAACCAGGGTGTCTGCGCTCTGAAGCAACGGCCAATAAACGCACGGTGCCGGCTTTCACTTGTGCTGCCGCCGAAGCTGCAATGCTGGTGGCAAAGTCCAGTCGCCCAGCCAAAAGCTCCTGAATGGACGCGGCATCCCCCTTGAAGGGGATGTGTACCAAGTCAAGCTTTTGGTGTCTCGCTAGGTCATCGACAGCCAAAAAAGGTGCTGAGTTAGGGCCAGGCGAGCCATATGACAAAGATTTAATTTTGGCCGCAGCGATTAAGTCGGTCAGCGATTTGAAGGGGCTGTCAGAACGCACTGACAAGCCCAGAATATTTTCGGTAATGCCGCACACCGGTTGAATTGTGTCAGGGGAGAGCTTCAAGTCTTTGAGGTGATGGGGTTGAATGGTTACCGGCGTCATGGGCGTGAAGGCCAGGGTCAAACCATCAGCGGGCGCTTGCATCAACGCTGTCATACCAATTACGCCTGAGCCGCCATCCCTCGAGACCACCACCACACTTTGACCCATTTGCTTGAAAAACTGTTCAGCCACAGCACGGGCCATGATGTCAGTGGAACTACCTGCAGCCCAGGGGTTGATCAGGGTAATTGGG
>Ga0209298_10002409_pt1 | contig 11620 bp, 18 predicted proteins | sample S_140806_EF_Meta_FD_187325 | JGI IMG/M metagenome (GOLD analysis project Ga0209298, IMG submission 187325) | Freshwater microbial communities from Lake Simoncouche, Canada to study carbon cycling - S_140806_EF_MetaG (SPAdes) (version 2) | ecosystem: Environmental > Aquatic > Freshwater > Lake ...
GGAAGATTTGGGAACATGAAGACCCTCCGATGTGCGAATTTACGATCCAGAGCTGGGATACGGCCTTTTTGAAGACCCAAAGGTCAGACTATTGCGCTTGTACGACTTGGGGGGTGTTCTATCAGGACAATGAACGGGGCGTTATGGTGCCAAATATCATCTTGCTCAACAGTTTTAAGAAGCGGATGGAGTTTCCAGAACTAAAGGCAATGGCGTTCGAGCATTACAAAGAATGGGAGCCTGATGCACTGATTGTTGAGGCAAAAGCATCTGGTGCACCGCTTGTTTTTGAGCTTAGAGCGATGGGTATACCTGTACAAGAGTATGTTCCAAGCAAAGGTAGCGATAAAATTGCCCGTTTGAACGCAGTTGCTGATATATTTGCATCTGGGAGAGTGTGGGTTCCGAATACGCACTGGGCGGACGAGTTGGTTGAAGAAACAGCTTCGTTCCCATCAGGCGAGCATGATGACTTAGTGGACTCCATGACTCAAGCGATGTTGCGCTTTCGAAGAGGTGGCTTTATTAGCTTAGATAGTGATGAACCAGAAGAACCAAAATATTTTAAATCGTACCGGAACGCCGGTTACTATAACGTGTAGGTAAATTATGGCCATAGAAAAAGGTTTGTACGCAGCTCCTCAAGGAATTGCCGATATTGAGAACGACGATGCTCCAGATATGGAGATCACGATTGAGGACCCAGAGTCTGTCGAGCTAGACATTAATGGTCAGCCGATTCTCAAGATTGAAAAAGAAGAGCCTAGTGATAAGGACTTCGATGCAAACTTAGCCGAGTACATGTCTGAAAATGAACTTGTACAACTATCAGGCGATCTAGTTGGTGACTTTGAAGAAGACATCAGTTCACGTAAAGATTGGATACAGACCTACGTAGATGGCTTGCAGCTCTTAGGTATGAAGATTGAAGAGCGCATGGAGCCTTGGCCAGGTGCCTGTGGTGTGTACCATCCGCTACTTAGTGAGACTCTAGTTAAGTTCCAAGCTGAGACCATCATGGCTATCTTCCCAGCCGCAGGTCCAGTTAAGACACAGATTGTTGGTAAAGAGACACCAGAGAAAAAAGCAGCTGCTGAGCGGGTTCAAGATGACATGAACTACCAGTTGACTGACGTGATGCAAGAGTACAGACCAGAGACAGAGCGCATGCTCTGGGGATTGGGTTTATCTGGCAATGCGTTTAAGAAAGTTTATTTTGATCCGTCATTGGATCGTCAAGTAAGTATGTTCGTGCCAGCTGAAGACTTAGTTGTGCCTTACGGTGCAGCATCATTAGCACAAGCACCACGCATTACACATGTGATGCGCAAAACAAAGAACGAGCTACGCAAGCTGCAAGTGGCAGGTTTTTATAAAGATATTGAGTTGCCAGAGCCAGCTGATGTGTTTGACGAAGTTGAGAAAAAGATTGCTGAAAAACAGGGTTTCCGTGCTTCAACTGACGACCGCTATAAATTATTGGAAATGCAAGTTGATCTTGATTTGGATGAGTATCCAGATTTAGACAAAGACGGTAAGCCTACGGGTATTGCACTGCCATACATCGTGACCATTGAGAAATCATCGGGCGAGGTTTTGGCTATCCGTCGTAACTGGAGACCAGAAGATGAAAATAAACAAAAACGTAATCACTTTGTTCATTACGGCTACATACCTGGTTTTGGCTTCTATTGCTTTGGTCTTATTCATCTCATCGGCGCTTTTGCTAAGTCAGGCACTTCTATCCTCCGCCAGTTGGTTGATGCAGGATCACTATCGAATCTGCCTGGTGGCTTTAAGACCCGTGGACTGCGCACCAAAGGCGACGACACCCCAATAAGCCCTGGAGAATTCCGTGACGTAGATGTGCCAAGCGGAACAATGCGTGACAACATCATGCCATTGCCATACAAAGAACCAAGTATGGTATTGGCTGGCCTCCTAGATAAGATCATTGAAGAAGGGCGTAGATTTGCGTCGGCAGCTGACTTAAACATCAGCGACATGTCAGCTCAAGCTCCCGTGGGTACAACTTTGGCAATTCTGGAAAGAACATTGAAGGTGATGTCTGCCGTTCAAGCTCGCATCCACTATTCGCTCAAAGAAGAACTTAAGTTACTACGGGATATTATTCGTGACTACACACCAGACAAGTACACTTATGAACCGACGGAAGGTCCTGCGCGGGCGAAGAAGAGTGACTACGACGATTGTGATGTTATCCCTGTCAGCGACCCGAATGCGTCAACGATGGCGCAAAAGATTGTTCAGTACCAAGCAGTTCTCCAGTTGGCGCAAGGGGCTCCTCAGTTGTATAACCTCCCGCTTTTGCATAGACAGATGCTCGACGTACTGGGCATTAAGAATGCAAACAAACTGGTCAAGCTACCAGAAGATCAAGTCCCAGAAGATCCGATTAGCGAGAATCAGAACTTATTAATGATGAAGCCAGTCAAGGCGTTCCTCTATCAAGACCATCAGGCACACATTACCTGCCATATGTCAGCGATGAAGGACCCTAAAATCATGCAGTTAGTTGGCCAGAACCCACAAGCTCAGGCTATGCAGGCAGCAATGATGGCGCACATTAACGAGCACATTGCTTACGAGTACCGCAAGCAGATGGAAACTCAGATGGGCTTTGAATTGCCATTCCACCCAGATGAAGAAGATTCTGATGAGCGCGCAATGCCAGAGATGCTTGAAGTGGCTATTTCACAAAAGGCTGCTATTGCTTCTCAACAACTGCTACAACGAGATACTGCTGAGATCCAAGCCCAGCAAGCTCAACAAGCAGCACAAGACCCGATTATCCAGATGCAGCAGCAAGAGTTGCAGATTAAGCAGATGGAAGTCGATATTAAGAACCGCAAGCTTATTGCCGATGCAACCGCTAAGGCAGACCAATTAGCTATTGAGCGTGAGCGAATTCTCTCCCAAGAGAAGATTGCTGGTATGAATGCTCAGATTAAAGTCATCTCTGATGACAAGACCCGTCAGGCTAAGGCGGAAGAAATGGGCGCTAAGTTAGGAATTGACATGGCCAAAACCAAGGAACAATTCAACCTTCAGCGTAGTCAACGTCAACAACCTTCCAAAAAGGGTGAAAACAAATGATGGACAAAACCTTAGAGCTACTAGATCAAAAACTAGAAGTTCAAATTAAAGGTTTGCAAGATAGCTTGGGGACCGGTACAGCCAAAGACTATGCCGATTACCAGTTTATGTGTGGGAAGATTCGAGGTCTTCTTACTGCGCAGATGGAACTTAATGACCTCGCAAAAAACCTGGAGCATTCAGATGAGTGAAATACTAATTGGATCAAACCCAAATAGTCCACAAATAGTAGGTAGTTATCAGTACACAGCAACAGACGAAGAGAAAGCTCAACAGCTTCCAATCCCATCAGGCTATCGCATCCTCTGCGCTATCCCAGAAGTGGAAAAAGAGCACAATGGCGGAATTCTCAAAGCAGACGCAACTATTAACTATGAAGAGAAGCTAGCTACAGTTCTGTTTGTTGTTAACTTAGGGCCCGACTGTTACAACGATAAAGCCCGTTTTCCGAACGGACCTTGGTGCAAGCAAGGTGATTTCGTAATTGTCAGACCAAACGCTGGCTCACGACTATTGATACATGGCCGTGAATTTCGAATGATTAACGATGACTCAGTGGAAGCCGTAGTTCAGGACCCACGTGGCATCAAACGCGCTTAAGGAGCATTAAATGGACAAAGATGAATTCAAGTTCCCCGATGAAATTGAGATTGACGTTGAAGCTAAGGGTAAACCCTTAGAAGAAGGCGAAGTTGATATTGAAATTGAGGACGATACCCCGCCAGAAGACCGCAATCAGAAGCCAATGCCTGAAGATAAGGTAAAAGAACTTGAGGCTGCTACTGACGAAGAAGAAGAAAATATGCCTCATAGGAGCCAAAAAGAACGGCTCCAGCAGTACAAAAAGGTCTGGAATGACGAGCGTAGGGCTAAAGAAGCTGCCCAGCGTGAGCAACAAGAAGCTATTGAACTAGCCCGTAAAGTGCTTGAAGAGAACAAAAAGCTCAAAGCACAATATTCTGCTGGCGAAAAGACCTACATCGAAACTGTACAGAGCCACACTGACACGCAAGTGGCAATGGCTAAGCGTGAATACAAAGAAGCGCTTGAATCTGGTGATGCCGATCGTGTTGTAGAAGCGCAATCTAAATTGAGCGAAGCTACTTATGCTGCACAGCAAGCAAAACAATTTAAGCCTACCGCTTTACAAGAAGATGAAAATGAGGTAAAAATACAGCAAGTAGAACAGCAGCGCCCACGGGTTGATGCCAAAACACAATCCTGGTTGGATGAGAATCCTTGGTATGGCACCAAAAAAGCCATGTCAAACTTTGCTGTTGGTGTACATGAAGAATTAGTGGACGAGTACGGCAAGGATATTGTTGGTACCGACCAGTATTACAAACGCATAGATCAAACCATGCGGAAGAAATTTCCTGAGTATTTCGATATTGAGGAAGAAGGTAGCACCCAGGCAGAGGTTAAAGAGAATCAAACCCCTCAAAAAACTAAGCCAAGCACGGTAGTAGCTCCGGCCACGCGTAGTACGTCCTCCAAACAGGTACGTCTAAAGCAGTCGCAGTTAGCTTTGATTAGAAAACTGGGGCTTAGTCCAGAGCAATATTCCCGTGAAGTATTAAAATTGGAGGTTTAAAAAATGGCTACAAACAGAATCACTCGTGAATTAGAAACCCGTTCAACTTATGAGCGTCCTACCGCTTGGGCTCAACCAGAGCTCCTGCCAGAACCTGATAAACAAGCTGGTTTCGCATATCGTTGGATCCGTGTGGCCACGCTTAATAACGCCGACCCTCGCAATCTCTCCGCCAAACTGCGTGAAGGTTGGGAGCCAGTGCGTATTGAAGAGCAACCCCAGTTTCAAATGCTAGTTGATCCCAATAGTCGATACAAAGACAATATTGAGATCGGTGGTTTGTTACTCTGCAAAACCCCTACTGAATTTGTTGAACAACGCAACAAGTTTTATGCCGACCAAACCCGTGCACAGACAGAGGCTGTAGATAACAACTTAATGCGTCAAAGCGACCCAAGAATGCCCCTCTTTAAAGAGAATAAGTCTTCGACTAGCTTTGGCAAAGGTAATAGTTAATCTAATTAGGAGTTTTTATGGCTTATCCAACTATATCGGGTCCTTACGGACTTCAGGCCAGAAACGAGATTGGCGGTTTACCATATGCAGGATCAACTCGTATGATCCCTATTGCATCTGGTTACAGCACTAGCTTGTTTTATGGTCAAATTGTGCAGCTATCCGCTGGCACATTGGTGACAGGTTCTTATTCCTGCGCATCTTCTCCAACAACACCTATCGCTGGTACCATTGGCGTGTTTGTAGGTTGTGCTTATACTAATCCAAGCACATTACAGCCTATTCAATCACAATACTGGCCTGCAAGTACTGTCGCTAACGACGCGGTTGCCTATGTAATCGACGACCCACGCGTAGTATTTAAAGTAGCCGTAGGTTCACAGGGAACATCATTGTCTAATACCTCTGCAGGTATGGGCTATATGAACCCACAGTTTATCGGTACTAACGTATACCCATTGTCTGGCGCAGGCGGTTCCACCACTACTGGTGATTCCTTAACCTCCGTTTCTGGCGGTGTTGTATCTAACGGTACAGGTAACGTACGTGTAACAGCAGCTGCTCCTTTGCGTGTAGTTGGTGTTGTTCCTGATACTGTATATGCAGTCACACAAACAGCTTCTACTTCTGGTTCAAGCTCTACTTTGACTCTAACCGCAGCTAACAGCAACATCCAAGCTGGTATGCAAATCAGTTCACCAAGCGGTACTGGTGGATATAGTGGTAACTATGTATATGTAACTAACGTAAACAGCACAACTGTAACTCTGAGTTCAGCTGTAACAATCGCGTCTGGTACTCAAGTTACTTTCATCGGCTATCCTGAAGTATTGGTAACTTGGAACGGAAACTTCCATAGCTACAACAATACTACTGGCGTTTAATTAGGAGCTTATAAATGGCTATTTCACGCGCACAACTACTAAAAGAGCTCTTACCTGGACTAAACGCATTGTTCGGATTAGAGTACGCTCGCTACGGCGAAGAGCACAAAGAGATCTACGAAACAGAGACCTCTGAGCGTTCTTTCGAAGAAGAGACCAAGCTTTCTGGCTTCTCCGCTGCACCTGTTAAAAACGAAGGCCAAGCCATCGCTTATGACAATGCACAAGAAGCATGGACTGCTCGCTACAACCACGAAACTATCGCCCTTGGCTTTAGCTTGACTGAAGAGGCAATCGAAGACAACCTCTACGATTCTTTATCAGCCCGCTACACCAAAGGTCTAGCTCGTGCTATGGCTTACACCAAGCAAGTTAAAGCTGCTGCCGTTATTAATAACGGTTTCAACCAGACTTATGTTGGTGGTGATGGTACTTCTTTGTTCTCCACAACCCATAACTTGGTGTCTGGCGGTACAAACAGCAACACACCAGCTACTGCATCTGACTTGAATGAGACTTCTTTGGAAGCCGCTGTTATTCAAATCGCTGCGTGGACTGATGAACGTGGTCTGTTGATCGCTGCTAAACCTAAGAAGTTGATTGTTCCACCTGCACTCCAATTCGTTGCAACTCGTTTGCTCGAAACAGAATTGCGTGTTGGTACAACTGACAACGACATCAATGCTATTAAGAACAACGGCTCAATCCCAGAAGGTTACACAATTAACCACTTCTTGACTGACGCTAACGGTTGGTATTTGACAACTGACGTTCCTAACGGCATGAAGCACTTTGTTCGTACTCCGTTGAGCAACTCTATGGACGGCGACTTCGACACAGGTAACGTACGTTACAAGTCTCGTGAGCGTTATTCATTCGGTTGGTCTGATCCACTCGGAATGTTTGGCTCTCCTGGAGCTGCGTAATAAGAAGACCCCGCCCAAAAAGCGGGGTTTTTTGTTGCTTTATTTTTTATTTGTTGTAAGATTGATAAAACCGGGAAAACCGGCTTATTAGACTGTCCCGGCAGGCGCATACAAGACTAATAAGCTTTGATCTGTATGGAGAATATTATGGGATTAGCTTCACATTTAGGCCCTTGGCTATTAGGCACTGTTAAAAACACTACTGGTACAACTGCTGGCACAATCCGCAATATGGGTGCTACACAGTCTGTTCAAACAGGTGCTACTACTGTTTCTGACACTACTGCCGTTAATTTATTTGTACTGCCAGCTGGCTCACAAATTTTAGGCTTTACTGTTGACATTACTACCGCTTACGCTGGTACAACTGGTAATACCATCACCATTGCAACTTCTGGCGGTACTACTTTAGGTACTGTTGGCGGCGCTACAACTACACCTTTATCTGTTGGCCGTGCAACTTTTACTGTTACTAACGCTAGCATTGCTACCTATGTAAACGTAGGCTCAACAGACGTTATCATCCAAGCTACTTATGCTTGTGCTGGTACAGCTTCTGGTGGTGCAGCTACAGTTACTTGCCAATATGTAGTTCGTCAGGCTGACGGTACGTACGCTCCTACTACTCAGTCTGCTTAATTAATCTTCGGGGGTAGTACAAACCCTACCTCCTTTTCAACTTTAGGAGATTAATTATGATGCAAACTGACGTAAAAAGTGCGCACCTTAGCGCGGCTGGCTCTTACTATGTAGGTCGAACACGACTAAAGGGTATTGTTGTATCCCCAAAAATAAGCACGTCGGTAACATTTGAAATCCGAGACGGTAGCGCCACAGCCGCCGTTCTCTACACAATGGACTTAGCTGGCAACAGTAATCCAAATACTTTTTTCGTTCAAGTTCCCGGTGAAGGGATTGTAGCAAGTGCTGGACTTTATTTAACTACAAGCGTTGGTACTGTAACCGGTATTACGGTGTTTTATGGCTAAGAAAAAAGGTCCGTCTCTGGCTATTGGTAGGGGTGAGAAGCTACCTGTATCTAAGGGGGCGGGCCTTACTGCCAAAGGTCGTGCTAAGTATAATGCGGCTACTGGCTCGAATCTAAAGGCTCCACAGCCACAAGGCGGTGCCCGCAAGAAGTCGTTTTGTGCTCGGATGTCTGGCATGCCTGGACCAATGAAAGATGAAAACGGTAAGCCAACCCGCAAAGCAGCATCTTTAAAACGGTGGAAGTGCTAATGGACAGTCTTTTAACTATTGCTATAGCGGCCTGGTCTGGTTTTTTAACTGTATTTTTATCAGTATTAGGCTATATCGTGAACGAAAAATTCAGTAAATTAAAAGAGCTTGAAGATAAGCTTACTACTACTAGAGTGGAGGTAGCACGTGAACACATTACTCGTGAAGAAGTTACAAGAATTACGGACCATATTGACGCAAGGTTTAACCGCCTTGAAAGCAAAATTGACCAACTTATTCAAAGCAAATTAACAAATGCCTAGTACAAGCAAGAAACAACACAATTTTATGGCAGCTATTGCACATAGCCCTGCATTTGCTAAAAAAGTAGGAGTCCCACAATCTGTGGGTAAAGATTTTAACCAGGCCGATAAAGGCCGTAAATTTAGGAGTGGTGGCATGGCTAAGAGCGACATGAAAGAAGACATGAAGATGGACAAAGCGCAGGACAAGGCTATGATTAAAAAAGCCATGAAACAGCACGATGCCCAAGAACACAAAGGTGGTAAAGGCACTAAGCTAACCCTTAAAAAAGGTGGTCTTGCTGCTGGACATAAAGCGGCTAATGGTATTGCCAAAAAAGGCTTAACCAAAGGCAAAGAAATTAAAATGAACAAGGGCGGAAGGGCTTGCTAACATGAAAAAAATGAAACGTATGGCTGATGGTGGTTCTAGTATTGACGAGAGCGTCCGTGCACGTGCTATGAGATCTGTTGAAGGTCTTGAAGGCATTAAAGGTGCTGATATTCCAGATGAAACTGGTACGGTTAAAGGCTCAATTAAGCGCAATGAGTATGGTGATTTATACGACTCAGAAATGAAAGCCCCTCCTAAACCTAAGAAAAAAGCCTCCAAATCTAAAACCAATGCTGCTACTGAGTCCCACTCACGCATGAATGCTATGGGTGACACATACGCTAGGGGTGGTAAAGTATCTCAGCTATCCAAAGCTAATGGTTGTGCTATTCGTGGCAAAACCCGTGGACGCATAGTGTAATGTCAGTTGAGCCTGTAGATCCTTCTAAAAAGACTGGCGGTGACGGGGGCGAGAAATATACTCCCGAAGAAAAGCGTGGTCCTGGAAAGTTTGACGAGGCTCTAGATAAAGCTAAAGTTGAACGGGCTAAGGCTGAAGCAAGCAAGATGGCAGAAGAGCACAGAGCAAAAGTTGAAGCTGAACGCCCACGTACTTACACCGAACGATTACAGGATATGGGCAGATTGCCTAAGCCTACAGGTGGTGGCGGGGGTATGGGTGGTAACAAGCTAAGTAACCGTGACCTCACAAAAGCGTATAAAAAAGGCGGTAAGGTTAAATCAGCATCATCCCGTGCAGACGGATGTTGCATACGTGGAAAGACAAAAGCATGAGAGCTAGTCGTGGTATGGGCGCCATAATGCCCTCTAAGATGGGCAAAGGCGTTAAGAAAGCGCGCCGTGACAATACCGATTTCACTCAATATAAAGAGGGTGGTAAGGTTAATGCTGCGGGTAACTATACCAAGCCTAGCTTGCGTAAACGTATTGTTTCTCAAGTTAAATCTGCTGCAGTGCAAGGTACAGGAGCTGGACAATGGTCAGCCCGTAAAGCACAGTTAGTGGCTAAAAAATATAAAGCAGCTGGTGGGGGTTATCGTGATTAAATGGTTCTGGAGATTACTCAATGGCATTAGCAAAATCACAGCGCAGCCTCAAGGCTTGGGGCGACCAAAAGTGGACAACCAAGTCAGGGAAGAAATCGTCCGAGACGGGGGAGCGATACCTGCCAAAAAAAGCAATCGAGTCGTTAAGCCCACAGGAGTACGCAGCAACAACACGAGCAAAACGGGCAGGAAAAGCACGGGGGCAGCAGTTCGTGCCGCAGCCGCAAAAGGTAAAAGCAAAAGTAAAACCGTACAGAAAGATTAAATAATGGCAGCTACTTCCGGGCTAGAAACATTTAACCTTGACATGAACGACCTCGTTGAGGAGGCGTTTGAACGTTGTGGGTTAGAGTTGCGTTCTGGTTACGATTTCCGTACTGCCCGCCGCAGCCTTAACTTGCTTACTATTGAGTGGGCTAACCGAGGTATTAACCTGTGGACTGTTGAGCAGGGCCAGATTTTGATGAATACTGGGCAGGCTATTTACCCTATTCCAGTTGACACGATTGACCTTTTAGATACTGTTATCAGAACAGATAATGGCCAAGGCAGCAACCAGATTGACATTAATATCACCCGTATTTCTGAACCAACTTACATTACGATCCCTAATAAGAACGCTAATGGACGCCCAATTCAGGTGTGGATTAACCGCCAGACTGGACAGATACCTAAGATTCCACAGACAACTTTAGCTGTTGGGTACCCAATTTCAGCTACAAGTACTACCATTACGTTAACTGACGTATCTCAGCTACCTACTCAGGGCTTTGTTAATATTGATAACGAGACCATTGGCTACCAAAATATTGTTGGAAATCAAATACTTAACGCTTGGCGTGGTCAGAACGGCACCACTGCAGCTAGCCATGCAGCTTTAGCCAGCGTCTATGTAAATAACTTGCCTTGTATTAACGTCTGGCCTACGCCTAACTCCCCTGGTAATCAGTACACCTTTGTTTACTACCGTATGCGTCGCATTCAAGATGCAGGGGGCGGTGTAAACGTAGCCGATATTCCATTCCGCCTGATACCTTGTATGGTGTCTGGCTTAGCGTTTATGCTAAGTATGAAGCTCCAAGGGGTTGACCCAATGCGTGTTGGCATGCTTAAAGAAGAGTATGAGCAGCAATGGTTGATTGCGTCTCAAGAGGACAGAGAGAAAGCAGCAGATAGATTTGTACCTAGACAGCTGTTTTATTGAGGCCGTAAATGCCAAGTAAATATGCGTCAGGTAAGTATGCGATTGCGGAGTGCGATAGATGCGCTCAGCGGTACATGCTTAAAGAGCTAAAGAAAGAGGTCATTAAGACCAAGCTATATCAGATTAAGGTATGTCCTTCTTGTTGGGATCCAGATCAGCCACAGCTATCGTTGGGCTTGTATCCAGTTAATGACCCACAGGCTGTACGTGAACCAAGACCAGATGTTAGCTATCAAGTATCTGGTAATAGTGGGTTACAAACTGTTGATACTAATGGTAACGCTGTAGATCAGTTTGGGTACCCAGAAGCTGGTAGTAGGATATTCCAGTGGGGATGGGCACCTGTAGGTGGTGCAAGTAGTTTTGACAGCGTTTTAACACCAAATTACTTGATTGCAATAGGGCAAACAGGTACAGTAACAGTAACAACAACTTAGGAGCAAAAAATGACATTTAAATCAGGTGCTAACGGCATTGAGAAAAAAGGCAAAACTAAGGGTAAAAACCTTGGCGATTCTGGTCCAACAGCTAAAGTTCAGCATGGTGGTAAAAAATCT
>Ga0209298_10002411_pt1 | contig 11619 bp, 6 predicted proteins | sample S_140806_EF_Meta_FD_187325 | JGI IMG/M metagenome (GOLD analysis project Ga0209298, IMG submission 187325) | Freshwater microbial communities from Lake Simoncouche, Canada to study carbon cycling - S_140806_EF_MetaG (SPAdes) (version 2) | ecosystem: Environmental > Aquatic > Freshwater > Lake ...
TTGCCGTCGTTAATAAATCAGCAGTAGGTACATTGGTATTATAATAAGTCATTAACAAATCAAAGTGTTTAGCGATACCATCCTTGTAAGCAGCTAAGGCAGTTGACTTGTCTCCTTTTCTAAAGGCCGCTTCGGCTCGTAAAAAAGACATTTCAGAGGCAGTCATTACAGGGAAAGGTGCTGCGTTTCTGAAGATAAAACGACAGTTTACATCTGTTGCAGGTGCTGTGTTCACTGTTCCTGTAGCTTGTGAAAGGCCATGGAAATTTTCTGGACGATCTGCACCAGCCATGACTGTTTGTCCTTTTATAGGCTCTACCCCTTTGAAAGTACCATTGGTATTTTTTCTTAATAAATAAATTGCTCTTGGGTCTGCCACACCGCTAAAGGTTGTGTTTAAACCACTCATTAAATCAGCAATAAAGGCAGATTGTCTGATAGCAGTTGGAGAGGCTACAGTGGCACCACCTAAGTTATTTCTAAATGGACCAAAGAAATTGTTAGTAGCACTTACACTAGTTGCGGCAAACTTTACCAAAGCATCATCTGAAGTTTCTTTCATTGCAAGATTCGTATAATACAATACTGAATCTGCTTTATAGATAGACTTATTAGATAAGTGATGATGCGTTCTAGCCAATACGCCATAAACAAACTTTTTCCATCTAGCTACATTACCCCCATATAAGAAAGCGTCGCCAGTAGCTAATGCAGCTTGACTTCCATTCTCTCCTGTTTTATTCAATAAATCTAGGGCTTCAAAAGAAAGTTTTCTTGCATGCATATACACTTCTTCTTGCGTGTCATATCTAAATGTGATTAAGTCTGTATTGAAAGCGTCTTTTAAAATCACTTCCCCATGGTAATCTGTTAATATTAACCAACTCCATGCGAAAATTGCTTTTCCAACACCAGCTAATTCCCATTGCTTATTTTCCAATGCCCAGTCAATCATTTTAACATTGTTTTGTCCAATATCATAATAATGAGAGCGCCAGAAAGACTGCGCAACGTCTGTATTGGTATAACCCATTTTATCAAAATTGCTTTGCGTTCCAGCAAAAGCAAAGTTTTGAACATATGCACCAATGTATCTAATATCATTCATTGGTCCATGTCCACCATAGTTTCCAGCCATTGAGGCAACTATCTGAGGCATTAAAGTTTCTGGAGCCACCTTCACATCATAGTTCGGGTTTTTATAAGCCTCATCTATTTTTTTAGAACAAGACACCACCATGACAATCAGGGCGCTTAGTACTAAAAGATTTTTAAAATTATATTTCATAAATAAAAGTTTTTATTGATTAAAAAGAAGCTCTAAATCCAAAATTGAAGCTAACTGGTGCGCCCATGTTACCATAGTCAAAACCAAATCCACTAACACCACGGCTAGCAGAAGTTGTTGCGCCTACTGCAGGATCAGCTCCTCTATAGTTGGAAATAAGAACTAAATCACTAATCGTTAAAAATACATTCAATGTTTTAGCTAATTTATCAACATCGGCCTTTAACAAACTCTTTACGTTATAGTTAAAAGTAAGGTCTCTTAATCTAAACCAGTTCACGTCTTTTTCGATAAATGCCTCTTCTGGCATAGTCGTATAATATAAAGAATTGTTAGCAGGTGTAAGCAAAATATTGTTTGCAGTTGGAGAAGTTGAATTCTCATTTCCATCTTTTAAAACACCAGGTACCACTCTTGCAATGTCTCTGTCTTTAGTGAGTGAGCTTCTACCAATTGCAGTTAAGTATTTTTCGGTCGCATTAAAGATGTCACCACCCATTTTAACATCCCATAAGAAAGAAATTCTTAAATTTTTGTAGGTGATATTATTTAACCAACCCAATGTAAAGTCTGGGTTACGATCACCTCTCACTTTAAAGTTGGCGTCAATCAATGGCAATCCAGTTGTTGGACTAATTAAGATTTGACCAGCAGTGTTTCTTAAATAACCATGGGATGTAATGGTTGTTGTTGGTCCGCCATTGGTTAAACCACCTCTAGCATTCGCATACACCCATGTATCAGAGATATAGAATTCAGGTACGTTAGAAGGTAAAGAAGTTACCTTATTACGCATTCTATTAAAGTTAAAACGTGTGTTCCAAGAAAAATTCTTCTTGCTTACAACTAGATAGTCTAACACAACCTCAATACCTGTATTCTCATTTGAACCTACGTTCAATGTATTTAAAACGAAACCAGTACCATAACTTGCTCTAAAGTTTTCAGCAATCAAGTCTGTGTTTTCTGTTTTATAATAAGTTGCTTCTGTGCTTAATCTGCCATTTAAAAACTTCAATTCTGTACCAAATTCCATCGTCTTTTGACGCTCTGGCGTTAAGTAAGGATTTGCGTTGGTGAAATCATAATAGTAACCAGCACCACTACCGGTGTTAAAGTTTAAGATAGATTGGTTCGCATAAGGCGCACTAGAACGAGCAGTGCTCGCTAATGATCCTCTCAACTTCCAATAGCTAGCAAGTTCTTTCACAACAGGGAAGATGTCTGACATAATCAAACTCACACTTCCTGCTGGATAGTCGTAAGCTCTACTTGCAGTTGGGAAGATAGAAGACTCTTCGAAACGGTGCGAATAAGTAAAGAATACTTTATTGTCATAGTTTACAGCAGCTTCACCAAAATAAGCCGATTGACGATTGATATTGTAGTTTGGTAAACCAAAACGATTCATGTTGCTATTGCGAATTCTTGATGCAACTGCAGTATTTCCACTATCTGTTCTCTTTGCATCTGTCAAGTTATTACCAAAAATTGAAGTGGTTTGTGTTTCATAATCCTGCCACATATTACCAATCATCAATCTTGTATTGATCTTACCAAAGCTTTTCTTAGCTGTTGCGGTCACTGTATGGTTATAGCCATAGTATTTACGATAATAATTTTCTAAAGCGCCTTTTTGTGCACGGCTTAAGAAGTTAGATGCAGAATCCCACTGAGTGTAACCATCTTGTTGATAGGTATCATAACCAACTCTTCCGTTGATTGTCAACCATTTTGTTGGCGTATAGTTAACAGAAAGTGTAGCCACTGTTCTTGTTAATTCGTCACGGCTTCTGTTTTTATACAAGTTGAAATAAGGATTGTCTAATTCTGCTGTTGGATCTGCACTGAATAAAGCTTTTTTACTTCCGCCTGCACCTTCCCAATCAGTGGCATCGTTGTCAACAGGCCAAGACAATAAACTTAACACATAGCCTTTCACACCTCTTAATGGCTTGTCGTTAGAACTCTTGATATAACTTATGCTTGGAGAAATTTCTAATGTTTTACCAATTTTATGATTTGTAACAAGTCTGAAATTGTATTTTCTAAAATTATTGGTTGGCACCGGAGAATTTTCATCAACATAAGAACCAGACATACGCACTGAATGATTTCCTTTACCATATTCTAATGATAAATTCTGTGTATTTGAGAAACTAGTTTGGAAAAAGTTCTCTAAGTTTTGATAACGTGTTGAATTCTGATCTCCTTTTGTTGGATAAGGTAATAGTGGTCCGAAATAAGAAAATATGTTTTGTGCAACACCATTGTTTCCTGCATCATATTCTGTCATCATTTCTGGATACCTAGTGTATTTAGATAATCTAAAGCTATTGTCATAGTTCACCTTTACTTTACCATCGCTATCACCACCTTTTTTAGTTGTGATGACGATTGCTCCAGAACTTGCTTGGCTACCATAAAGTGCTGTTGCTTCTGGTCCTTTCAACACCGTTACGTTTTCAATATCATTTGGATTCAAATCGGCAATACGATTGGTATAGTCATTTGATCTGTTTTCGGTTGATACGTTTGCACTTGTTGGCTTTACAGCTAAACCTGTGTTTCTGTTATTTTCATTTACAGATGAGTTATCAATGATCACCCCATCAATTATGAACAAAGGAGAGTTGTCTAATGATAAAGAGTTAAAACCTCTTAATACAATTTGAGAACTTGCTCCAGCTAATCCACTTGTAGGATTGATGGTTAAACCTGCGATACGACCTTGTAATCCGTTTACAAAGTTGTTACGTTGTGTTTCCGCAAGTTCACTACCTTTTACTTTTTGAACAGAGTAACCTAATTCTTTAGGATTACGCTTGATGTCCATTGCAGTCACAACCACTTCATCTAAAGTGTTGTCTTTTGGAGCAAGTCGAACTTCAATAGAACTAGAGTTGCCCACTCTCACATCCTTGGACTCGAATCCAACCAATGAAAAAGTTAAAACTTGATTGTTTGCTACAGAAATAGAAAAAGCACCTGCATTATCGGTACTCGTTGCTACTTTTGATCCTTTTACAAGGACGGAAACATTGGACAAAGGTGCTTTGTCTTTTCCGACAACCTTTCCAGTTACCAATTTTTGTTGTGCGTTTGCTATTGAGATACTTGTAAAAAGTACCAGCAACAAACTCCATAAACCTTTGGTTTGCATAAATTAAAATCTTTGGTGAATAATAAACTCAGGTATGACCCTTTTGTTAACGTTAAGTTAACGATTATTAGTATTCAAATTGAAAATATTATATAAAAATTAATAAAATTTTAATGTATTGTAAACCAAAGAATAGGGCTTAGTCAGAAACAATTATATTAAAATAGTTGCTGCTCGATCAAAACCTGCTCCTTCCTTCAATTTTACATACCCCAATTGGTTGGTGTAAAGGGTAGTTTGACCTATCAAAAAGGAGGGAATATTGGCATGATGGTGTCCAAAAATCCAGGCTTTTTTGGGTGTTTTTTGTATAAAATCGTCCAAATTTGAGGCAAAACAGGCATTTATTGGGTCATTTTGGTGTTTTTTGGGATAATTCAAAAAACTGGGTACATGGTGGGAAATGACCATTTTTCGAGCAGTTTTTGATGCCAGGGCAGGTGCTAAAAAATCAAGGGCTTCTTGATGAAGCTGATTGTATACCTGGGGCGTCAATTTGCCTCCATTCCATTGAATCTGGTTAAAGTCTTGCACCCTTTTTGGCACTAATTCGGTCAAATGAGTTGGAATATGCGACCATAAAGTCGAAAATATGAGCTCAATAGGACCATCAGCATCTGGTATTTCCTTTACAATATGATTGAGCAGCAGGATATTAGGTCGTATAGACTCCTCAAAACTATTTGGCATCGTTGACAAGTCGGACCCATAAAATTCATGGTTACCAGGAAGCCAATAGGTCATTTTAAAATGATCAGATAAGTAATTCAAAAAATCTTGGTGCTGCTCCAAATCACAAATTGGTAGGATATCCCCAGCTAAGATTAAAATTTCAGCTGAAGGTAAAAGTGGTTTTTTTAAAATTGCTTTTTTGTTTTGTGCAAATTCTAGGTGTAAATCGGATGCGTACTGAAAATTCATAAGGCTAAAACTAAACAAAGTAATTATCTTGCTTCCACAAAATACAAAACATGAAAGAACAAAATTTTAACAATCACGCGCAAATGGTTACAGGGTATCACTATATCACTGCGCCTGCAATTCTTGCGCTTCTTGGAGGCTCAATCAACTATGCATTAAAAGCAAGTCCTGAAAATAAATACCTAGCTTTCTTGTTGGTGTTAACCAGCTTTATATTAATTATGCTTTTTGCTTTTGCAAGAACATTTGCATTAAAGGCACAGGATAGAGCCATCCGTGCAGAAGAAAATTTGCGCCATTATGTGTTAACTGGAAAATTACTTCCCTCTAGTTTAACAGTGGGTCAAGTAGTTGCCTTGCGTTTTGCACCAGATGCTGAATTTGCTGCATTAGCAGAAAAAGCTGCAACAGGCAATTTATCGCAAAAAGAGATCAAGCAGTCTATCCAAAACTGGAAAGCAGATTTTTACCGCGTATAATCCACCACCACTAAAAAAGATAAATAGACGCATTGCACAATGGGTCTATTTTTTTGCTTAAATTTAAAGTATCTAAAACCATTTTATGATCAAACAGATAATCGCTTTACTATGCTTAATAGTATCTACGCAAATTGGTTTTGCGCAGGATGTAAACAAAGAACTATCTCCGCTAAAATGGAGAAGTATTGGTCCCTTTAGAGGAGGCAGGTCCAATATGGCAACAGGAGTCATGAATAATAGAGACATCTATTACATGGGTACGACTGGTGGTGGTTTATGGAAAACTGAAAATAGCGGAATCAGTTGGAATAATATTTCTGACGGATTTTTTAAAACAGGTTCTGTGGGCGCGGTTGCAGTTGCGGAAAGTGATGCCAATATTGTTTATGTGGGTATGGGTGAACACGCAGTAAGAGGTGTGATGACACATCATGGAGATGGGGTGTATAAAAGTACAGATGCTGGCAAGACATGGAAAAAAATGGGATTGGATGCGACACAACATATTTCAAGAATTGCGATTGATCCAAAAAATCCAAACATTGTTTTTATTGCAGCGCAAGGTGCCTTGTATAGCAAGTCAACAGAGCGTGGTATTTATAAATCCATTGATGGTGGTACGACATGGAAAAAAGTATTGTATGTAGATGATAAAACAGGTTGTGCAGAAATATCAATGGACATGCATAATCCATCTATTATGTATGCTGCAATGTGGGAACATGGTCGTTTACCATGGCAAGTAATTAGTGGTGGACCTGGAAGTGGATTGTATAAGTCTACTGACGGTGGAAATAATTGGGTGAAAATGGAAAAGGGATTGCCAAAAGAAATGGGTAAAATGTCTATCGCTGTGTCCAGAGCAAATTCAGAAAAAGTTTACGCATTAATTGAAAGTGATTTTAGTAAAGATGCAGGTGGTTTATATGTATCTAATGACGCAGGTGCAAGTTGGTCACAAATTAATAAGAGCCATCGCTTGATTCAGCGCGCATGGTATTATATCGAACTGTTTCCAGATCCAACAAATGAAAACACAGTGTATGTGATGAGTGCCCCTTCCTTAAAATCAATTGATGGTGGTAAAACTTTTACAGACTTTGCACGCACGCATGGTGATTACCATGATTTATGGATTCATCCAAGCAACGGCAAGAACATGGTGATGGCAGACGATGGAGGTGCTGCTATAACACATGATGGTGGAAAGTCTTGGAGCAGTTTAAACAATATGCCTACTGGACAATTTTATAGAATCAATGTAGACAATGAAGTGCCTTACAATATTTATGCTGGTCAACAAGACAACAGTTCGGTTAAAATTGCAAGTCGTGCAATTGGCGCTGGCGGCATTGATGAAAGAAATTGGTCTGCATCTGCAGGTGGCGAAAGTGCCTACTTGGCATTTGATCCAAACAATCCAAGATATGTATTAGGTGGATCTTATCAAGGAACGATAGAAGTGTTGGATACAAAAACAAAAGGGAGTATCAATATCATGGCTGCCCCCATTCAATATTTAGGCAGAGATGCAAAAGATATAAAGTATCGTTATAACTGGAACGCGCCAATCATTTGGAGTCAACATGAGCCTAATACGTATTATCATGGATCACAATATTTATTGAAAACTTCCGACATGGGAAAAACATGGAAAGAGGTTTCTCCTGATTTAACACGCAACGAAAAATCTAAACAAGGAAAACCCGGTGTACCCTATACTAACGAAGCAGTGGGTGCAGAAAATTATGGCACACTAGCTAATGTGGTGGAGTCGGTGCACGAAAAAGGGGTGATCTATACAGGTAGCGATGATGGTTATGTGTACTTAACAAAAGATGGTGGTGCTAATTGGAAAAATATTACACCAACTGGATTAGCAGAATGTTTAATCAATGCGATTGAAGTGTCACCGCACGACAAAGCAACAGTGTATATTGCAACGACTAGGTATAAGTTCGACGATCATACGCCTGGTTTATATAAATCCACTGATTATGGAACCACTTGGACTAAAATAAATACGGGTATTGCAAACAATGCATTTACAAGAGTGGTGCGCGAGGACAATGTCGTTAAAGATTTATTGTATGCGGGCACAGAACTAGGTGTGTATATGTCGAACAATGGCGGTAAAAGCTGGAATCCTTTCCAATTAAATTTACCTATCGCACCTATTACCGATTTACGTGTGCATCAAAACAATTTAATTGCTTCAACTTCTGGTAGAGCTTTTTGGATATTAGATGATTTAAATTTAATTCGACAATATAAGGCTGACTCTAGTAATGTAAAAATATATACACCAGATGCCACTTTAATAGTCATGGGATCTAGCGAAATGGATGACAATGATGCAGATTTCACAGGTGCTAAGGCAAAAGCAGGGGTCAATCCTGCAACGGGCTTGGTATTGTATTATCAATTGCCTAGTATGGCAGACTCGGTTGAACTCAGCATGGAAATCAATGATGCATCCGGCAAATTAGTGCGTCGCTTTAGTTCTAAGGCAGATGAAAACTATAAGCGTTATGACGGCGCTCCAAGAAAAGATCCAACATTAAGCAAGGAAAAAGGATTGAATCGATTTGTATGGAATCTTCGCCATGCAACAACTACTGCAATACCAAATGTATATATTGAAAGTAGTTTTAGTGGGCACAAAGCCATCCCTGGTAATTATACCATTCGTTTAATGGCAGGTGGAAAAATGGTTGGAACCACAACAGGTGTGATACAAGCCAATCCAGATTTTGGAACAACTGCAAGTGAATACCAAGCCTATGATGCTTTGATGCGTTTGATGGAAGGTACAGTAACTGAAATGCACCAAATGGTCAACGAACTAAAAGACAATAGTAGTCATATTGAAGCATTGGTTAAAAAATTAAAGTCTGAGGCCAACTATAGCGGTACACAGTATACTAGCTTGAAACAAAATGCATCCGCTTTGATTGCAAATTTAAAGGCATGGGACGAAGACATGATTCAAAGAAAATCAACTTCATATGATGATGTTGAAAATTTCCCAAATAAATTTACAGCCAACTATATGTTTATGATGAATCAAACAGAGAGCGATATTCCACAAGTGAATCAACCAAATTTAGATTTATTAAAAGAATACACTGCTGAGTGGGGAAAATTAAAAGCAAGAGGCCTAAAATTAAAAAATGAATCTATTCCTGCATTCAATAAGCAATTGTGGGATTTAGGGATGGGTGCTATTTGGTAGACCATATTGCAATATATCATAAAGTAGTATGATAAGACGCAATCCAAGAGAGGCTAGTTGTCTGCATTTAAAATGCTAGGCCTTGTATCTTTTGGATTGCGTTTTTCGTATTGCTTTACCTGGTTTTTTAATACTGGTTTAAATTTTCTAGGTCGTTCAAGTTCATACTGATAAAACGCTTTTCCAATTTGATTTAAAAAAGGAAAGCCAACAGCATCCTCATCATATTTTGAATCATTCACCACACCATCACTATTCACATAGACAGTAGCGGAGAGCATGTAATCTATATTATTTTTTGTGTCCAACACATAAGATACATCTGTTAAGAATCCATAAGCCCATCCCACTTTATTAAAAACCCTGATATGCTTTGGCATGGTATGGGTACTATCTTGAAAAAAGAATTTCACATAACTATCATAAAAATGCGCGCTATCGTATTTTGGATAATTGGTTTCCGATGGATACTGTGATAAATATTGTAATAAAAACAACCTGTCCGATTCGGTGATATTGAATCTATTTTGTTTTGGCACGGAAGCTGGAAAAAGAACTGACTGCAACATTTTTTGCATGTCAATTAATGAAATATTATTATGGCGTGTGAAATCAAAGGGGGCCTTCACCACTTCGTCCTTACTATTCCAATGTGCATCCCCAATTAAAATGGGCGCTCCAAATTGAAAACTGTCTTTGTTGTATTGAGGGGCGAGCTTTAAAATAGGTGCTCCTTTATCATCCATAAAATGAATCCCATTGGTATGTCTATTTTGATCCTCTGTATAGCCCATAAATTGTCTTGTGATCTTTGTACTGCTATACCCTTTTTCAAATAGTTTTTGGTTGGTTGGTCCCTGGCCCATGAATTGGTATAATCGATTGTAAGGATCATTTTCAGATATCAAAAACGCACGCTTAATAAAATGCGCAATAGATGGTTTTTTGTTTTGTGCACTTGAATCAGCAATCATGGCCACTTGTCTTTGATAATTACTATCAAACTGTATTGTAGTGTATTTATTTACACCAGGTTGTTTCAATTCATTTAATTTTTCCATTGCTAAAAATGCAAGGGGCATTTTAACCATCGATGCGGGATTAAAATAGTTTTCTGCATCTGCGTATAATGTATAATTTGTAAAATGGGGGGTGCCGTTTTGATCTCTATCAATTTGTGTATATACAAGCTGAAGTCTATATGCATTGGGGCTTGCTAATACTTTTTTAGTAATGCTGTCTTGAATGCTTGGTAAAATGGCATTGAAAGGTGCAGGCCACTGTGCATTGATTGGATTGGTTTCCACCAAAAGCAGCAGGAAGATATAAACTAGACTTTTTTTCATGATTAGCATCATTGATGTATTGCAAATAAAACAAAATATATTATATTCACTAAAATAAAATTATGGACAAGAATATTCTTTTTGGTATCTGGGTCGTATCAGCCATTTACTGTGTGTACAAGCTCTTTAAGCGCTCTAAAAATATATCCCTAGATGGTGTGATTGGATACTCTCCAGGATTGGAGGTAATAATGGTGATTATACTAGGCCCTTTATTGGCCATCATCGATATCTCTTTAACTTGGATCAGAATCTATAAAGAAGCCGAAGAAGCGAGAAGAAGATCAAAGCAATAATTACAATTGATTATAAAAAAAGCCCTCATTGTTTATTGAGGGCTTTTTTATTTGTAACGAATTCAAAATATTTAGAGCTATTCTTCAATTCCATAGAGGAATTCAAAGTTTACGTCCCTGGATGATACTGTCTTACTGCTTTTTGAAGCACTTCTGTTTTATCTAAAGTCATTCTTTTTAATTGTTGTGCTTGATACATCGCCCTTTGGTCATTGTAATGTTTGTCTCCCTCATTAAAACTTGCACCAAAAGTATTCACTGTTTCAATGAGTGGCAATCCGCCATTTTTAGGGAATCTTACAAAATTAATATAGGCATCCCCGCTGTTCATTTTTCTTTTGTCTTTACCAAAAGGCTCGGACATCACGGCAGCTAAGACATCTGGCATACCGCCCTGTGGCCAGTTTTCTTTTCCTCTCACCAATCTTTGCACATCCCCTAATGTTAGATCTGTTCTGCCATAATTTTTTTGTAAAAAATCGTAGATGATTTGATACACTTTCACCGCTTCTGCCATGGTTAGCTTATCGTTCTTGCGCCCTTCCATCACGACTGGTACATTGTAGTACGCTAAATTATAAATCAATGCGCCCTTACTTTCAGCAACTGCATTGTGGTCCCAGTTTTTTAAAGTGGTAATGATGGAAGCTAGTTGTGGGTATTTTTTTTCATCCACCATAAACATCGTATCTGCAGTAAATCCATATGGAAATAAAATTGGATTGGGTAATTGACGATCAAACTTAATGCGCTTAATGTCTTCGTAACTAATTTTATCAAGTTGATCTATTAAGTCTTTAGCGCGTCTACTTCTGTTATCATGATAAGTTTCATAGCCATCATTCACATCAAAGTCTTTTGGATTCAAATTATCAGATTCACTACTCG
>Ga0209298_10002413_pt1 | contig 11618 bp, 20 predicted proteins | sample S_140806_EF_Meta_FD_187325 | JGI IMG/M metagenome (GOLD analysis project Ga0209298, IMG submission 187325) | Freshwater microbial communities from Lake Simoncouche, Canada to study carbon cycling - S_140806_EF_MetaG (SPAdes) (version 2) | ecosystem: Environmental > Aquatic > Freshwater > Lake ...
TAAAGGACCATACTGGATGTTTCCGTTAGTATCTGATACGCCCACTCTAAATCCTTTATTAGTTGCAAGGACTGCATAGGTGCCAAGGTATACATCAAAGTCGTTGATGTGCTCACCCTCTGGCAGATCAATAATAACTGTAGGTGTTTCAAGGCTTGGAAAACCTAATGAGTTAGAATTTGTTACATCTAAGACAATTTTAAAGACAGATGAGGATGTTCCATTAGGATCATATCCTGATATGTAGATAGCACTAGGTCCCTCTGATATGGATGACCATACCCAGGATGTATTAGGATGGGTAAATAAAGCAGCAGGTAGTGCGCCAGATGAGTTGTTAGCATCTAACTCGTATATCTTATTATTAATAGCAGCAATAAGACGTTGCTTAACAAAGCGGATAGTACCGCGAGTAGTACTAGTTGCATTGTAGATTTCAGTATCACTAGTAGTACCAGCAAGGTTACCTCTGTGAACGTGGCTACCATTGATAAAGAAGTACTGCTTACCATTAGTTGTAATACTAAAGATAGTTGCAGGTGTTCCTGCTTGGGTATAGGTAGTAGATACGCCAGCAGAAGTAATCTTCTTTATTGCCGTTCCATCTGTAATTACAATACAGTCACTAGTGCCATCATTAACACCTATTAGTTGAGGTACTGCTGCTCCTGAATAGAAACTAGCAGTAGTATTTAATAGGGTAACTTGTCCTCTAGTAAAGACATCTACACCTTTAGACTCGGTAAACTGGAAACGAAGTGACTCATCCTGTGCTGGTTCAAAGTATTTAATACCAGCGCCAAGGTGGAATGTTGATTGAGATCTAAACCACCAGCCAGTAAGTGATTGCTCACCAGCTTCTCTAGTCTGGTCATACTGTTCTTTACGATACTTTGCAGTTACTCTACGATAAGGGGAATCATCGGAGGCTGCAATAAAGAATGGTTGACCGTTAAGAGCCATATCGTAGTTAACACCAGTAGCTGAATAGTTTGTAGCACCAGCAGGATTGGATAATACATAGGGTATACCTTCGGTAATATCATCGCCGTATGCCATTGATCTCCTTAAATTAAGTTAATTTAATATATTAATTACTTTGTTAATTACAGAACAATCCTCTAAAAAATTGTGCTACATAATTTTAAGGATAGACTCAGCCTTAGCACACTCTACTATTTCTGTCTTTAGTAGATTAGTGATTTGGTCAAATTGTTGTAGTACAGCAAGACGTAATAGTCTATCTTGTGGACATTGTCTTGCTCCAGCCTGTGCCTCAACATCTTTAAGATGAATTAAATCAGCATCCCATTCACCATCAAGTGTTGCAAGTAATGCTTGGTAGGTTGCTATGTTTGCTTTATAACTATCTACTTCTATTTGTCTTACTTCTTTTGGTGTTAATTTAACTTCGTTTTCTTGTAGCATTTATTTTTTCCTTTTCTTTTTCTAGTTAGATGAAAGCTACGCTAGTAGTGTAGTCTCCAGGCAGTGTTGCTGGGTCAGAGTATTTAGCGCCAAAACCAGCAGACCAGGGATAAGCAGTGACATAGGGTGAAGAACCTAAAGCAACTGCAATAGCATCGCCTATAGGTGTGAAGGCAACGCCATTAACCTCACTTCCAGGCAGTGTTGCTGGGTTAGAATACTTAGTACCAAAACCAGAAGACCAAGGATAGGTAGAAATATATGGTGAACTAAGGTGACCAATAGCAATAACGTCACCTTGTGGTCTAAAGGCAAGGCCGTATCCATCACCTGTAGGTAGTGTTACTGGGTTAGAATACTTAGTACCAAAACCAGAAGACCAAGGATAGGCAGAGATATAGGGTGAATTAAGGTGAGCAATGGCAACAGTATCACCCTGTGGCCTAAAAACAACTCTTCTACTAGTGCCTGCGGGTAATGTTGCTGGGTTAGAGTATTTAGTGCCATAACCAGCAGACCAAGGATAGGCGGTGACATAAGGTGAATTAGAGTGAGTAAAGGCAATAGTATCACCTGAAGGTGTAAAGGCAACGCCCCAGCCAAAATTGTCTGCAGGTAAACTTGCTGGGTTTGAGTACTTAGTTCCGAAACCTGAGGACCAAGGATAGGTGGAGATATAGGGAAAATCTTCGTGAGTAACTGCAATAGCATTGCCTAAAGGTGTAAAGGCAACGTTAGTGCCACTACCTGTAGGTAATGTTGCTGGATTTGAGTATTTAGTTCCATAACCAGAAGACCAGGGATATGCAGAAATATATGGTGAACTAGCGTGAGCAATAGCAATAACGTCACCTTGTGGTCTAAAGGCAAGGCCTTTACCACTACCTGTAGGTAATGTTGCTGGGTTAGAGTACTTACTAGAAAAACCATCAGACCAAGAATAAGTAGTAATGTAAGGTGAATCAAAGTGAGTAAAGGCAACGGCAGATGCAGTAATAGGAGAGCGTGCCGAAGCAATAATTCCTAATATTGACATTAGGCTATATCTCCTACGACTAGCCAAGAATTTGCTGCTAATTTAATTGCAGTAGCCGCTGAGTTTACTACTCTAAGTTTAGGTGTATTAGATATGATAGCAGTTGAAATTACAGTTGTTGTTCCAGGAGTCACTGCACCAATAGTTGGTTGCCCCGCTCCAGTAATCCATACAAAACTAATTTGAGTTCCTATAGCAAAGTTAAAAGTTGCATCTGTTGGGATATTGAACTGCTGGGTTGCAGCATTGTTCATTGAGAACAGGTAGCTTTCATCTCCACTTACTAAAGTATACGCAGCAGTTTTAGCAGAGTAACCAAGAGTAATTTTTGGAGCAGTCAAGGTCTTATTAGTCAATGTTTGAGTTGCTGCAATTCCTGCTAAGGTATCACTTGTAGTTGCCGGCAAACTTAAAGTATTAGTACCAGCTACAGCAGTTGCTTGAACTGTAGTTGTGCCAGATGTTGAACCAGAAAACGCTAGACTAGATACTGGTGATATACCAGCAGCAAAGGCTGTTAAGTCATCTGAGGTTAAAACGTGTTTTATAGTTGCACCTGTTGAGTGTGCTACAGCAGATGAACCTGCTCTGCCTCTAGTTATTGTAAAAGTATCTCCTGATGGACCTGCTGTAATAAAGACAATCTCTTCATTGATAGTATCTGGGTCTAGTGCTACAGTGAACTGACTGTTTGCTACTATGGTTACTCCACCAAGTAAGGTAGATGCGGTTCCAGTTGCTACTTGCATTGATGTAACAGAGCTATTAATATTAGATGCTAGTGTTGTCTCAACACTTATGGAGCTGAATAAACGGGTTGCCATTAGTCTTCCTTAACGTAGGTAGTGGATGCGGATCGGGTACTTGTCTTTTAACTTCAACGCCTCTTCATTTAATCTCTGTTGATACAGAGCAAGGATGTAACGAGAAGCTGAAACACCAGCAGTAGATGGAATCTTGCTATCGGCATTATCTGCTTCAGCAGATGATAGATTGATACGACCTGAATCTAGGAATGATAGTAATTTAAAAGAAGCACCAAGAGTTACTACATCCTGACAAGATTGCGGCAATCCTGTAACATCAGCAAAGTCATCAGTATTGTTATCTAATGTATTAGCTGTGGTGGTATACCAAACTTGAACTGTTCTACCAGGTTGAATATTGTCATAAATATTTAAAGTGGCATTACTATTAAAAGTTGCACTACTGGCCATTTTATCTAAACGCCATTTTTTAAGTGGTAGCCACTCTTGGCTTGATCCGGTAGTTTGCCAAGATATGTACAACACATCTTGAACATCATCTGGTAGGGCGTAGGTTGTAACCGATGCGTTAAAGGTAAAGGTATAAGAAGAGATAGCCCAAAGGTTAGGATACAAAGCATTAATAGTATCGTTAATAGCCTTCTTAATTGAAATTCTTGGAAAGGTAGGAGATAAAGTAACTTGAGCATACTGTGAATGAGGTGATGGAGCAGTGCCTTGATAGCCTCTACCAAATCCTGGTATTACGTTAAGAGTATTAGTTGCCTTATCAAAGGAATCAATCCAGATAAGTTCATCATCAATTTCAATAGTACCTTTAGCAAGGTTTGAAGCAGAGCCAATAGTGATAGCGGTACTGGTAGTAGTTAGACCAGCAGCATTAGCTACATAACTAATACGATCTTGTCGTAAGGTATAGCCCTGTAAGTTAGACTTTATCTCACTCACCATATCGTTAAGAGTGCTCATTTATCTTCTCTCTGTAGTGTTTTAGGTTGTTCTGTAATCTTTCATCATCTGGGCTAAAGGCTAAAGCCTTCTCACCGTGTTCTATTGCAGTCTTAAACTCACCTAACTGCCAAGCTGCTATGGCGCACAGGTCATCAGCCATATGTCCCCAAGCCCAACCTTCAGCCATAAAATCTGTTTGCTTCTCAGTTATACCTAATGCTCTTGTTGCAACTCTAAAGCAATCAGGCCATTTCATTTGTTGGTAGTAATGATTAGCCAGTGCTAGGACTGATTCTCTACTAGTACACTCTGCTATTGAATCCTCTAAATGCTTCTCAGCATTATCAGGATCACACTTTGCCATCATCCGCAGTGCGTATGATCGCTCCGCTTTGAATGTGGATTCCTCTAGGTATCTTTTAAAAGTTTGTAATGAATCGTAATATCTTTGTTTGTAATAATACTCTCTACCTAAGTAATAAAGACTACGAGAACATTTTGGATCTTCATCTACTGCCATTTCAAGCATATCTAGGTATTGCTCTCTAGACTTTTCTTTATCTTGGAAGTGATGTATTGTTAAATCTATCTTTGCTCTAACCTCAGGAATCTTATAAGGAGCTACCGCCTCGTGGATAGGATACTTCCATCTATATCCTCTACGGGCGTGGATCTTAATACCATCAAAGTTTAAGTCTGGTTTGCCATCTTGATCCCAGCCATATACATAATTATATATTGGTCTAGTAACGCCAGCCTCTAGAGCTTTAGGTAGATCTTTCTTCCAACCTTTTACTAGAACCTCATCCATATCTAGTGCTATGCAGTAATCAATATATCCTGGTAGTGCAGCAAGGGATGCATTACGAGCATCATCAAAGCGCCAAGGATCAACCTTAATTTTTATAACATTAATACCTAAAGACTCAGCAAGTTCTACTGTCTTATCTGTTGAACCAGTATCTGCTATTAGTAGGTAATCTGCATCTTTAGCTGAGGCGTACCATCGGGCGATATGTTTTTCTTCATTTAAGGCTATCGTATATACGGCAATTCGCATAGGCTTATTCTACAGCTACATCTTCCGGTTGAGCTTCAACGACAGCCTGATAAACAGGCTCAGTAATACTTTCAATCTCTGTGCGACTGGTTTCTATATACTCACCCTGACCGCAGATATTGCACTTAGTAATCACCTGAGCATCATCATTATTGCGAGTTTCAATATAGTAATGAGAGCAACACTCTGAACTGTATTCGTATTTGATAGCCATTAGAACTCCTTAGTAGTAAATATAAACAACGCCGTTACCGCCTGAACCAGCAGTTCCTGCTGTGGAAGCACCGCCTCCACCACCTCCGCCTGAGCCACCATTACCGCCATTTTTTCCAGAAGCATTTGAGCCATCAGATGTATAACCTGCTCCGCCACCACCTCCGCCAAAAGATGTTCCTGTTCCTGATGAACCAGTACCGCCAGCAAAGAAATCTCCAGTTCCACCAGCACCACCTGTGCCTGTTCCTGATGTACCTACTGCTCCGCCGCCGCCTGTGATTAGACCACGACCACCTGCATTACCAGTTTGTGTTCCTGTCACTCCTGTTGCACCTTGTCCGCCTGAAGTTGAAACTCCAGCAAGTCCAGCACCACCGCCTGAACTTCCTGAAGCGTAACCAATGGTATTTGTTGATGCAGATGCACCTGTGTAAGAAACTGAAGATGTAACAGCCGTTACAGTTGTCGCACCAGCAGCAGCACCACCAGCAGTACCATTTGCACCACCTGCTCCGCCACCAGCCATTACCATTCCGTAAATACTTGAACCGCCAGATGCACCAGCAGCAGAAGTTGAAGTTCCAGTACCGCCAGCACCGACAGTTACTGAAGTTGAAATATAAGTCCAACCAGCAGAATAACCACCTGCTCCGCCTCCACCACCTCCGCCTGTTGTCTGTGTGCTACCAGCACCACCGCCACCAATTACGATTGCATAAACTCTTTGAATACCAGCAGGAATATCTGTGATTGATGTTGTTCCTGTTGCAGTAATTGTGCGTTGCAGTTTAAGTCCATAAGGTGAATCGGTAAACTGTGAATTGCTATAAATTGATGCGCTCATAATAGTTCCATTCTAGTAAAAAAGGTAAAGTATTCCTGCGCCGCCTGCGCCACCTGTACCGCCACCGCCACCTCCGCCACCGCCAAGACCACCTGCACCACCAGCAGTTGTTACAGCCCCAACACCATTTCCTGCAATACCTGCACCGCCACCACCACCACCATTTGTTGCGGTTCCAGTTGTACCTGTACCACCAGTTGTTACAACGCCAGTAAGGATATTCACTCCGTTGCCGCCGTTACCACCTGTGCGAGTACCGCTTGATATATTAGACCTACCGCCACCGCCACCAACTAAACCATTACCACCATTACCGCCAATAGCAGTTCCAGTAGTTTTTGAATTTACATTACCGCCTCCACCTGAAATTCCATCGCCACCTGAACCCGCAGTATCAACGGTTATTGTGGAAATTCCTGCACCACCACCGCTACCATTACCGCCATTTAGAGATGGCGATACGCCCAAAGCACCGCCAGGAATTCCATAATAATTTGTTCCACCTGCACCAGCAGAGCCACCTGAACCTAAAGTTCCAGCAGCGTTATGTGCGCCACCACCAGCAATGATATTTCCGTAACGTGTATAACCGCCTGATGTGCTTGCTGCACCACCAGAACCGACAACACAAGATGAAGTTGATAAGGTCCAGCCCCAAGCAACTCCGCCACCACCACCGCCAAGGTGAGGCGAACCTGAAGAACCACCACCACCGCCACCAACTGCAATAGCGTAAACAAAAGTAATTCCAGCAGGAATTGTTACTGATGTAGTTCCTGCGTTAATTGTTTGTTGTAAGCGCAAGCCGTATGGGAGAATAAAATGAGTGTTTGCAAATGGAGTTACGGAAGCACTTTGCATACCAGTAGATACTGGGTTGCCAGCTTGACCTTTGCGGTTTGGGTTCATAATTATCTCCTAGTAAAAAAGGTAAAGAATTCCTGCGCCGCCTGTGCTACCAGTAGCGCCTGCTGGTGCGCCTCCACCGCCGCCACCGCCAAGACCGCCAGTTCCGCCCGTGGTTCCTGAACCAGCAGAACCATTGCCTGCAATACCTGCGCCACCACCGCCAGCACCATTACCTGTGCCAGTTCCTGATTGACCAGCACCACCTGTTGTTACTGCACCAGTTAAAATATTTATTCCATTACCACCGTTACCACCAGTACGAGAGCCTGTTGTTGTGCCAGCAGCACCGCCACCGCCACCTGCTAAACCGTTACCACCGTTTCCGCCTATGGATGTTCCGCTACTTGCATTTCCCCAACCGCCAGCGCCACCTGATATGCCATCTCCACCAGCGCCACCAGAGACTCCTGAAGTGGTTGAACCGCCACCACCAGCAGCGCCAGAACCGTTGTTACCTCTATTGCTTCCAGCAACACTTGCACCGCCTGGAATACCCCAGTAGTTTGTGCTACCTGCGGTATTATTTGTACCTCCACCGCTACCTAAAATTCCATTAGAACCACCTACGGCACCGCCACCAGCAATTACATTTCCATATCTAGTGTATCCACCAGAAGTTGCACTGTTAGTACCGCCTGCACCTACTACGCAACTAGAAGTTGCTACTGTCCAGCCCCAAGCAATACCGCCTGCACCACCTGCGCCACCACCTCCGCCAACTGCAATAGCATAAACAAAAGTTATGCCTGCTGGGATAGTTACCGAGGTATCTCCTGCGTTCTTAGTCTGTTTAAGTTGTAAGCCGTAAGGTAAAATAAAATGTGTATTAGAAAAAGGTGTATCTTCATCGCCACGCATTTGTCCTGATACTGGACCAGTAACCTGTCCTCTGCGACTTGGATTAGCCATTCTTACACCTCGCGTGGTTCCATATCAAAATAATTAAAACAGTTACTAGATAAAGGGCAAGCCACTTCATTAGGAAATCCTGTTGATGTATCCTGAAACTGTAATTACGGAAGCGGTTGCGGCAAAGGCTGCAACTGTATTTGCGGCTGAACCTGTTCCTGTTAGTGGAAGTCCTGCAACAATTAGAACATCACCTGATTGTGGAGCAAGAGTAATTGGTTTAGCGTGTTGTACTGCGCCTGTTCCGCCAAATTGAACTGTAAGTAATACTGGAGAGGTTGATGTGTTATTTGCGTATAACCAAACCTCATCAATGATGGTAGCTGAAGTGCCTGTAGCGTGGATAGTTGTACCAGTAGAAGCTGTTGCCACTACGGTAATTGGCTGACCCTGTGTTGAGCCTGAAAGAAGTACTTTGGTATATGTTGCCATTTATCTATCCTTATCCGAATACTTGTTGGGATATAACGCTTTGTTCTGAATCATAAATTGCTATTCCTGTAGCACCAGTTGCACCGGTTGGACCAGTAGCACCAGTGTCTCCAGTAGCGCCTGTAGCGCCCGTAGGACCTGTGCTTCCTGTTGAGCCAGTACTTCCAGTCGCTCCTGTACTTCCAGTGGCTCCTGTGGCCCCTGTAGAGCCTGTAGCACCTGTGCTACCAGTAGCGCCTTGAGATCCTGTGGCACCAGTAGAACCAGTTGGGCCAGTAGGACCTGCAACAGTAGATGATGCTCCTGTGGCTCCAGTAGGGCCTGTAGCACCCGTTGGACCAGTTGGTCCTGTTGGTCCAGCAACTGTGCTTGCGGCTCCCGTAGCACCCGTAGGACCGGTAGAACCTGTACTTCCTGTGGCACCAGTGGCACCTGTACTACCAGTTGCACCAGTTGGACCAGTAGCACCAGTAGCACCTGTTGGTAGAACTAAACTTAAAGTTTGTGTTGGGGCAGTGCCAGTAATTGTGGCAGCAGCAGTAGTCCCACCAGTGACAGTTCCAATTGAAAGTGAGTTGGTAGGACCGGTAGGTCCTGTAACACCTTGAATACCTTGTGGTCCTTGGTCATTTGAAATAACAACTGAAACATCTGGTTGTGACTCAGCAATAACAATGATTTCTGTTGCACCAGTTTGTGGATCAATATTAACAATTGTATTACTGGTAGCACTTTGAGAAACTACAACTGTTGTGTCACTCATACTGTCACGCCTGCTGTGACGATGAACTTCCCTTCAAGTAAACGAGTTGTTACTGATCCTGAATTTAACATAAAGTCATAGGCATATCGTGAAGGTTCAAAGTCTGCGGTAGTTGCAGCACTAATACTAATAGCAACAGTTCCTGCTGCGCCACCTAGTGTTATACCACTACCATTGGTCAATACTAGAGTGGTTGTATTAGAACCAACAAATGGTCTAATAGTCATAGTAGCTGAATAGCCAGTTAGATTTATGGGAGTGTTACCAGTTTGGATAGTAAAATTTACAGTGAATGTAGTGGCTTGCTCACAAACCATATTATATTTAGCACTCAAGATGATATTCCTCTCAGAGCTTGCGCGGCAGCTAATCCAGTAGTAGATGCTAGATCATTACAAATACCGTTATAGCCAAGGAATTTAGAAGGATCAGTACGACCACTAATAGCGTTTAATACACCTACAATATCTGTAAGGTTTGTAGTTACTGATCTTTGCACAGCCCATTGGCGAGCAGCAAGTGCTTCACCAACCAGTTCTGAAGATGCTCGGTAGGTGCCACCATTTGCTAGGCGATTTAATTCTTGTACTAATGTAGTGCCTGATACTCCTAGTGCCACTTGCTACCTCACTTCTTTTTAGATTTTTTAGATATTGCTGCGTTATCTATTAGGTTTGGATAAGGTCTACCAGCAGCCTTAGCCTTTGCTTTAGCAGCACTCTTTTGTGCTGGCGATAATTTCTTAGAAGTTTTATTAGGGTTCTTCTTATCCCAAAATGCTACTTTCTTTTTCATTTTTTCCCTTTGTTTCTTTTAGATATTGCTGCTGCTTTAGACTTTGCATCAGACTTGGAACTAGCACCCCACGCTTGCAAGGATAGTAATAGCCTTGTAGGAGAACCATCAGGCTTACGCTCAGGTCCTGGCATACCGCCCATACGGGCTAGGAATGAGGCTCTGCGGGGATTATCACCACTCTTTACTGGTGCTTTAATATTTTGACCTGCTGCTTTTAATGAGGCACGACCTTTAGCGTTTAAACCGCCTTTAGGATTCTTACCTTCTTTTCTTTGCCAAGCTGGACTCTTTGCCATACTCTCCATACTTTCCTAAGATTGATCGGACAGTGCCATTCTTATTAAGACGAACTATACATCCGTCTTTAATCTGAACTGGATTAAATCCATCGTGGCGCTTATAGGTACCAGTAGATGCCATTACTTCTTTTTCTTTTTAGACATTCCTGCTTCTGATAAAGCGATAGCAATTGCTTGCTTCTTGGACTTTACTACAGGTCCTTTTTTACCAGAGTGAAGGGTTCCTGATTTAAATTCTTTCATAACTTTAGAAACCTTCTTAGCGCCTTTTGCTTTCTTCATTGCTTTGGAGCTTCCTTACCAGGAGCACCAGTTTCTAAATCAGCATAATTTACATAACCGCATCCACATTCAATACACATTATTTTTTCTTTCCCATCTTTTTCATCATTGCCATACCATTCTTCATTTCTTTGGCTTTCATAGACTTTGGTTCAGCCTTCTCAGCCATTGCATAAGCCTTCTTTTTCATTGCTACTTTTTTGCCTTTAACAGCTTTGCCCATTTTTTTCATAACTACTCCTTGTAGGTTAGAGTGATACCGTCAAACGCTTTGCCGGCATCATTAGATAGTTTTACTGCTGCATCTATATCTTTCTTTCTTGTTGAGCGCGGCTCTATACCTTGACGAGTTGCATCCCAATAAGACTGTATTTCCTTCTCATCCTTCTTAACTTTATCTTGATCCCAACCAGTTCTAGTTGGATTGACTCCAACAAACATTGGCGTATTAGATCTTAAACATTCACCATAGTTGGTGTGATCTTTGGTCTTACAAGATGCTGTGCAGTTGCTCATATTGCAGTCACATAACTGCCATAGCCAGCATTGATTAAAATATTAGCTTCATAGTTACTGATGGTGTACTCGTGTCCACCTAGATAATAGTAACTTGCTGCTGCTAAATCATCTTGGCTTGGTGTCTGTTCTGCGGTAACAGTAGTTCCATTAATTAGTAGAGATACACCTCTTGGAATATCTGTAAGGCTTACTGGAATATTACCACTAACACTTCCACTATTAAATTGTTTTCCTGCTAAACGAGCATACGGAGAATATGTATTGGCTGCATCAATACCGTAGGTTTGATTGAGCCAAGGTGTAATCAGTTTGTATGCCATAGTCTTCTTTCTCTAGTGATAAGAGGCGGTTTGACCCGCCCCTTACCGAACAAGCAATTAACCGTTTGTTGCTGCAGACTCAACG
>Ga0209298_10002415_pt1 | contig 11612 bp, 10 predicted proteins | sample S_140806_EF_Meta_FD_187325 | JGI IMG/M metagenome (GOLD analysis project Ga0209298, IMG submission 187325) | Freshwater microbial communities from Lake Simoncouche, Canada to study carbon cycling - S_140806_EF_MetaG (SPAdes) (version 2) | ecosystem: Environmental > Aquatic > Freshwater > Lake ...
TCACCAAGCGAGAAGCACAGGTTCTTCAAAAATTAGCCGACGGGCTAAGTGCTGGTGATATTGGATTGCAACTTTTCATTACTCAAGCAACCGTGAAAACACATCTGGCGTCGATCTATCGAAAGCTCGAAAGCAAAAATAGAATTCAAGCGATAATTGTGGCGAGGAAAAAGGGTTTACTAATCAACTAGTAGTGAGTTAAATTCTTTAGACCAAATTTCCCATCGCCATTGATCAACTATCCAATTACGCCCTGCAGCTCCCATTTGTGATGCTCGCTTTGCATCGCTACAAATTTCAATAACTGCCTGCGCAATGTGATTAACATCGGTTCCATCCACACACAATCCTGTTACGCCTTCTAACACGGCATCTGGTGCGCCACCTGAATTTCCTGCGACAACAGGTATTCCGCACGCGCTGGCTTCTAGATAAACGATTCCAAGACCTTCAACTTCAAGGCCAAAGAAACGTGAACGAGAAGGCATTACAAAAACATCTGCCGCAGACAGATAATTTGGCAGCTTGTCATACAAAATGCGTCCTACGAAAGTAATGCTCTCACTAAGCGATAACTTATTCGCTAATTTTTCTAAATGAGATCGATAAGGGCCTTCGCCAACCAAAAGAAGATGAGCGTTTGGAACACTCTGCAAAATTGTAGGCATCGCCTCAATTAATTTGTCTTGGCCTTTGCGATGCACCAATCGACCAACGCTGATAATGATTTTCTTATTTTCTAAGCCAAGTATGATTCTTTTTTGCATCGAATCAGGTTGTGGAATGAAATGTGCTGTATCAATTCCTGGAGCAATTTTGACCATCGCATCAGCGCTTTTTTTAGTCAACGATTGTGCAATCGCATTTCTAGTAAATTCACCCAGGTAGGTTAAATGATCTACTGATTTTCCGATTCGTTTCATTGCAAGATTAAATGGGAAGATTTTTGCCCACCAAACTTCATGTCCATGCGTGAGAGCAACTATTTTCTTAACCCCAGATTTACGAAGTGCTGGCGCCATGAGAGCAAGAGGTGCCGCGGCTCCGAAGACAATCACTTCAATATCGTGCAACCGAATAATTGCCTTCGCTCTTTTAGTCACACGCAATGAAGGCAGTAAAATTTTGCTTCCATCGCGTATTACTTGAATTCCAAATTCATCTAGCCATTTCTGGTCGTACTCAGCTGTATTTCCTTGCGCAGATGTAAAAACAATTACTTCTTGTCCCTTGATTCTCTCGAGGAGCCCAATAACAAAGGTTTCTATGCCGCCGGTCCGTGGACCAAAATCATTTGTTATTACGAGAATTTTCTTATAAACGTTTACCACCTCTAAATTTCTTGCGCCCCATATCCATCGTTGCAACCTTTACGCGTGAACCTGATCTTGGAGCATGAACCATTTTATTTCCACCCAAATAGATTCCAACGTGGGAAATTGGAGAGCCAAAAAATACTAAATCTCCAGGTTTAAGATTTGAGCGCGATATTAGTTTTCCATAACGAAATTGCGCTGCTGAAGAGTGGGGTAACGAAACACCTGAGGCTTGGAATGCGCGCATGGTTAATCCTGAGCAGTCCCATGTAGTGAGTCCGTCTGCACCGAAAACATAACGATCGCCAATTTGTTTCAATGCATATTTAAGCGCTACACCTGCTCGTCCTGAAACCCCCTGAGCACTCTTGGCCGCTTCTAGAGATGAGGCTTGGTCGGCATTTTCTTGTTCTTCTGCAAGACGTGCCAATCTTTCTCTATCTTCTTTTTTCAATTGAGCTAAAAGTTGTTCGGCTTCAGCTAATTTAGATTGAGCTAAACGTGCTTGTGCTTGGTATTTCTTTTGAGCTGCTGCAATCAGAGCAACTTTGTCTTCTACGGTTAATGTCGTTGCATTGAGTCTTTGCTCTGCTGCTTGAAACTTATTCAATTGAATTGACTTGCGCCGAGTAAGTGCATCAAGGGATCCGGCTGCTGATAAGTAAAGAGTTGGATCAGATGAGAATAAAAGTTCCAGGCTCTGACTTAATCCACCGTTTTTGTATTGGTCAATTGCGATTGCACCTAGAGATTTTGAGAGTTCGGAAACATTTTGACCTTGCACTGCTGCTTTTTGTTTAATTCCGGTCAGCGTCTTTGTCAGCGCATTAAGTTTAACTTTTGCTTCCTGGGCACCTTCGGCCGCTGCTGTTGCATCTTCTTCAAGTTGACGAACTTTCGCTTGAACTTCTGCAAGTGTGGGAGCGGCATGAGCTTGCGGAGCTATGAGTAATGAGGAAATCAGCGCGCTGCTGAGCGCAATTCCGATTCCAGCTCTGTAGCCGATGAGACGCATGGTTACGAGGTTAACCTGTCATAAGAGCGCGCCTCAACCTCAAACGCGCAGACGAGCCTGAGAATTCGACTAGAAAGTGGGATTTTTAGGGGTTGTTATCCCGTTTGCTCTCCGATATCGCCAGGTTCAAATTTGAGATCTTTTGTAATCTCACGAGAAGCCAACAGAGTTATTGCGTTATGCACTCGAGGCGAAATCTCTGATTTTTCCGGAACGCCGATGAAAAAAGAGACAACGCAATTAGCGCATTCGATGTCTTTCTTTAAACATTTATCGCAGTCAATGATCATGAGCCTTACGATAGACATTGGCACTGACATTATTAGTGCAGGGGTCTAGAGGGGGTCATTGTTTATGAGCGTCACGGCAACGATCGTTGTGGGCGCCGATGGTTCTTCCTCAATTAATGGCTCTTCCACGCAGGTGACATCAGCGGCGGATAGGGAGAATTTTCTTAAGCGTCGCAGATTGGTTGATTGCATCGTCATTGGTGGCAATACCGCCCGAAACGAACCCTACGTAAAAACCCCAGTGCCTTTGGTGGTTATTTCACGCCACAGCCATCCAAAACTACCTGCAGCCCATGTCTGGAACATCGATCCATGCGATGGGGTGATTAGGGCTGCAAAAGAGTTTGGAGAAAACATTCTTATCGAAGGCGGCATCTCTTTTATTTCTTACTTACTCGATAACAATGTCATTGATTCACTTGAACTCAGTGTTACACCAGTCACCGGCGGAACGGATACTTTTGATTTTTCTAGGTATTTAGAACGTGCTGACTCTGTAGAGAAAAAAACGATAGATGGAACTATTTTTTATACAGCGCAATTTAAGAGGCAGAAATAAGAGCAACTCCGGCAACTGCTAACACAACACCAACGTACTGAACTCGGTGCAATCTCTCATGCAAAATCTTAAATGCTAGTAGCGCTGTGACGATTGGATAAATAGATCCAAGAACCATCACTAATGAAACTAATCCGTAGTTGGTAGCCACACCGAGCAACAAATTCGCTAAGAAATCTGAGATTCCAATAAATACCAGAATCGGAATTTCGGATTTTTCAAAGTTTCCAACTGTTCTGTATCGAATTGCTAAAGCAACAGTTACTATAAAAGTCGTAGCTCTCATCATTACCATTGTCATCAATGCACTTGATTGAGATCCCATTGCCATAAATGTCATAGCGGTACCAAAACCAGCGGCAGCACCAAGTGCTAAGAAGAGTGGCTTAGCAGAAAATCCTTGCGACAGTTCGGGTCCGCTGGCACAAAATGCTCCGGCAAGAGCAACTACTACGCCAATTCCTTGTGTCGTCGTTAACACTTCACCAGTTACAAGTGCCACCGTGAGCGGTATGACTGCACTGAGTGCGCTAATCGGTGAAACAACTCCCATACGACCAGTTGATAAACCTGCATACAAGCAAATCAATCCGATGTAACCCATCACTCCGGCAATTGCACCTGCAAAGAAATATCCGCCATCACCGAATGCATTTGGCGGATTAGAACCAAAGAGTTCGCCACTGAGTAACACCAATGTAATTCCAAATAACAAACCAATTGCTTGAGTCATACCTAAAACAAGAATCGGTGCGTACTTTTTACTTAACTTGCCGCCGAAGAAATCGGCAGTACCCCAAAGAGCGCTGGATAAGAGTGCTAGTAGTGAACCCATTACCGCAGGGTACAGCCCTGCCTCCCACTCAATTGGGATAACGCGATTTAGAATTAGCCAGTGGATTCATTTGCATTTGATAAGTTAATTGATCACTTACGGTCGATTACTCCACGTTCAGAAATCATTCTTGAGGAAGTCCCGGCACCACAAAAATTAGCTGCCTATTCTTTTGCGTTTTCAGCCGATGTAAGTAATGGATTACTGGGCGACGCCGAGGATGAACTAGCTTCGGGACGTTTTGTACTTTTACACGAACCAGGCGGGCAAGATACGTGGGAAGGTGAGTTTCGCTGCGTGACATTTGTTCGTGCAGATGTTGACCCAGTCATGCAGGAAGATCCACTACTTCCTGAAGTTGGCTGGAGTTGGTTTCTTGAATCCATCACAAATTCTGGTTGTAAATTTAACGCACCTAGTGGAACAGTGACACGAGTTTCAAGTGCATCTTTTGGAAAACTATCTCCGCGTCATGACGAATCTGAAATGGAAATTCGTGCGTCATGGAGTCCAATCGTTGAAGATCCGCGTGATTTGATAAAACACATTGAAGGCTGGTGCAATTTAATTGCCGAAGTTTCAGGATTACAACCCGTTCCAGAAGGTGTTTCTGCAATTACTTCTGCCAAGCGACGTTAACGAATGAGCGAAGCAACGCCGCAAACTCCTGAGGCAGCGCCTTTATTAACCCCAGCAGAAGGTGTCCCACCCGTTGTTGATACTGAAGAAAAATTTCTTCAAGCACTACAGAGTTTGAAAACTGGAACCGGCCCATTCGCTGTCGATGCCGAGCGAGCTTCTGGATACAAATACAGCGCCCGCGCATATCTGATTCAAATTAAAAGAGAGGGTGGCGGATTACATCTGATTGATCCGATTCCTTTTGGTCCGGGCCATTCGCTCTTCACTCAACTTAATGAACTTCTCAATACTGATGAAGTGATTCTGCACGCGAGTACACAAGATCTTCCATGTTTACGTGAAGTAGGTATAAATCCCTCAAAGTTATTTGATACTGAATTAGGTGGACGAATTGCTGGATTGCCACGAGTTGGGTTAGGCCCACTTCTTGAATCCCTCATGGGAGTTTCTCTAGCAAAAGAGCACTCCGCAGTTGATTGGTCCACCCGTCCTTTGCCACATGAGTGGCTTAATTACGCAGCTTTAGATGTTGAATTATTGATCCCGCTTCGAAATAAAATGTATGAATTACTGAGCGAAGCAAAGAAGTGGAAATGGGCAGAACAGGAATTCGCATCAATTTTGTTAGCACCACCTGCTCCCCCTCGTATTGATCCATGGCGCCGCACATCGGGCATGCACAAAATTAAGAAACGCGACCAGCTCGCGGTAATTAAAAACTTGTGGATTGCCCGAAATGAAATCGCCCAGACACACGATGTTTCCAGCGGAAAACTCCTCAATGATGCTGGAATTATTGAGCTAGCAATTCATAAACCGATTACAAAAAAAGATATCGAAAAGACTTTACGTCCAATTGGTATGCGAGCGCGTTGGTCAGAAAATATGTCCGCGTGGATATCTGCCATAGAAAGTGCAGTGAGTGCTCCTGAAGATCAGTGGCCGCCAATGAAATCTGGAGCCGACACTTTGCCTCCAATTAAATTGTGGCGAGAAAGATTTCCAGAGAAATATGCACCACTTACACATGCACGATTTGCAATCGAAACTCTGGCCCACGACTTATCAATACCTGCAGAAAACTTAATCTCCCCTGAAGTCATCCGAAGAATATGTTGGGCACCACCGGCTGCAAGTACAGCTGCTCTTGACGTGGTGGCGGTGGCAGAAGCTATGGCGGGACTCGGTGCAAGGCCGTGGCAGATCGAAATCGTGGCAGCCCCTGTAGCCACAGCCCTTCTTGAGCGCGAACCCCGAGAAATTCCCGTGCCAGAAACGCCCGAAACCGAGCCAGCTGTAGATTGAATTACGCAACGTTTGAGTTGCGTAAATCGCTACATCGTTCTAGATTATTGCCATGTTAAGTACATTCCTCATCGCACTACGCGAAGGCCTAGAAGCGGCCCTGATTGTTGGAATCCTTGTTGCCTACCTCGTAAAAACAGGTCGCAACCATTTATTGGCACCCCTATGGGCGGGCGTCTCTATAGCAATAGTTGCCAGCCTTGCACTCGGTGGTTTCCTTTCATTCACATCTGCAGAGCTCACTCCGCGTGGTGAAGAATTTTTTGCCGGTACAACTTCTTTCTTGGCAGTTGGTTTTGTTACATGGATGGTTTTTTGGATGCAGCGAGCAGCACGTGGGTTGCGCGATGAACTGCACGGAAAAGTTGATTCGGCTGTAGGAGCAGGCTCTCTAGCGATTGCAGTAACTGCATTTGTGGCCGTTGTTCGCGAAGGCTTGGAAACTGCGCTCTTTATCTACACAAACTTTAAAACAGTTGGTGCCGCATCATCTGCAACTGTTGGATTGATACTCGGTCTGGCTTTGGCAGTTGCTCTCGGCTATTTGATATATAACCGATCAGTTAAAATCAATCTTGGTAAATTTTTCCAAATCACCGGAACCGCACTCATAATTGTCGCAGCCGGTGTTCTCTCTTACGGAATTCATGAGTATCAAGAGTTGGGTTGGCTACCCGGAGCTGAATCATTTATTTGGGATGTCACTAGTTGGATGGCTAAGGATTCAATCCTTGCCACCGTACTAGCGGGATCTATCGGATTTGATACCACCACATCATGGTTGCAATTCCTTGTGGCTGGTACCTACATTGGTCTCGTTCTCTGGCTTTATTTAAAGCCCGCACGAGCATCAAAGAAGAATCTCGTTTCAGCCTAGTACTTTTACTTTTGGCTACTGCCGAGTAACCTATGAGCACCTCACACAGGAGTCATAGAGAGAAGTCCTAGATGTCGCGTTCAGTGGTTTTAGTCGATGCCGTACGTACTCCATTTGGAAAAGCTGGCAGTTTGTATGCCGGCACCCGCGCCGATGATTTGATCGTTCGTGCAATGCGAGGACTTCTAGAGCGTAATCCAAAGATTGCTCCAACAGATATTGATGACGTTGCGATTGCTGCTGCTACACAAAGTGGCGATCAAGGAATGAATATTGGTCGAAGTGCAACGCTTTTGGCTGGATTACCAAACTCGGTTCCTGGTTATTCAATTGATCGTTGGTGCGCCGGTGCATTAACTGCAATGACAACAATTGCTGGATCAATTGCAATGGGAGCCTACGACGTCGGTATCGCAGGCGGCGTTGAACATATGGGAAATCACCCAATGGGCGAAGGCATGGATCCAAATCCACGTTACCTCGCCGAGAAAATTGTTGAACAAGATGCACTTGCAATGGGAAATACAGCAGAGCGTTTACATGATCGCTTCCCTGCAATTACCAAAGAGCGTGCAGATAGATACGCACTCGGTTCTCAGGAAAAAACTGCGAAAGCATACGCTGCAGGAAAAATACAAAAAGATTTGATTCCCACTGCAACAAGAAACCCCGAACTCGGTTGGTCAATTGCAACAGTTGATGAACCACCACGTCCTGGCACAACTATGGAAGCACTCGCAGCTCTTAAGACACCATTTCGCCCTGCTGGTCGAGTCACTGCCGGAAACGCTGCTGGACTCAATGATGGCGCAACAGTTTCATTATTAGCCAGTGAAGATTTTGCAAAAGAAAAAGGACTTTCAATTAAGGCTCGCCTAGTAACTTTTGCATTCGCTGGCGTAGAACCAGAAGTAATGGGTTACGGACCAGTACCTGCAACTGAAAAAGCGCTTAAGAAAGCTGGCTTAACAATTGCCGACATTGGTCTATTTGAAATTAACGAAGCATTCGCAGTTCAAGTTCTCGCTTTTCTTGACCACTTTGGAATTGCAGATGACGATCCTCGAGTAAATCCCGTCGGTGGCGCGATTGCTGTTGGTCACCCACTTGCATCCTCTGGTGTGCGCTTGGCTCTTAATTTAGCTCGCGGTTTCGAAGAACATCCTGAAGTGCGTTATGGCATAACAACTATGTGTATCGGACTTGGTATGGGCGGAACAATTATTTGGGAAAACCCACACTTTACGAAGGGTGCAAAGTAATGAGTACTTCTGCAGATCTCACACTTCCAGAAGGCGCTCCGGAAGAAGTTATTACACATGCATTTCTACGCCCAGTCGATTTAACTCCATTTGGATTTAACGGAACATTGGCACTGATTACTTTAGATAACGGCTTAGATCACACCCGGCCAAACACATTTGGTGCGAAATCCCTTGCAGCCCTTAACGATTCGATAACCGCAGCTATCGCAACGGCGCCTGCTGCGATCGCAATCACCGGCAAACCATTCATTTTTGCCGCAGGAGCGGATTTATCTGCACTTGCATTTCTTACCAAGCGTGAACAATCCCTAGCCATTGGAAAATTAGGTCACGATGTCTTTCGTCGACTGGGCGAAATTGAAATCCCCACATTCTCATTTATTAATGGTTTAGCACTCGGTGGTGGATTAGAAGTTGGTCTTCATTGCAATTACAGAACTCTTTCTTCTACAGCCTTTACCGGTTTACCAGAAGTTTTCCTTGGACTAGTACCCGGGTGGGGCGGTGCAACACTTCTTCCGAAATTAATTGGTCCAGAAAAAGCTGTTCAAGTAATCATGCTCAATGCGCTAAATAACAACACAATGATGAAAGCTAAAGATGCACTTACGCTAGGTGTAGTTGATGCAGTGTATGAACCAGCGGACTTCCTCGAAAAATCTGTTGCCTTTGCTGCTTCTGTCTTAAGTGGCGCAACAAAAATTGAAAGAAAAGATTTCAGTAACGATCCAGCATGGGATAGTGCACTTGCCACTGGTCGAGCAGCTGCTCTTAAAAAATATGGCGGTGCTGAAATTGCTGCGCCAACTCGTGCATTGAAACTTATCGCCGAATCAAAAACTGCAACGCGTTCAAGTGGATTTGATGCCGAAGATCAAGCACTTGCAGATTTGACCATGGCAGATCCGCTACGTGCCTCTTTATATGCATTTAACTTGATTCAAAAGAAACGCAAAAAAGTTGAAGGTGCGCCAAAGCCTGCACTCGGTCGCAAAGTAACAAAGGTAGGCGTTGTTGGGGCCGGATTGATGGCTTCCCAACTTGCACTCTTATTTGTTCGAAACCTTAAATGTCCTGTTGTTATGACAGATATTGATCAAGCTCGTGCAGACAAAGGAGTTGCATGGGTCCACGCAGAGTTAGCAAAGCTTGTTGAGAAACGACGCATGTCGAAAGAGAGTGCCGATCGTCTCGCAGCCCTTGTATCTGGTTCTGCTGATCAAAGCGTATTCGCTGGTTGCGATTTCGTGATTGAAGCAATCTTTGAAGAACTCTCACTCAAGCAAGAGTTGTTTAAAAAATTAGAGAACATTATTTCACCTGAGTGTGTTCTAGCTACAAATACTTCATCACTTTCTGTGCAAGCCATGAGTCAAGGACTTAAGAATCCTGAGCGAGTCGTTGGTTTTCACTTCTTTAATCCAGTTGCAATCATGCCGCTTTTAGAAGTTGCGCGTACAGAACACACTGATGATGCGACAACCGCAACAGCGGTTAATGTTGGTAAAGAGTTAAAGAAGACGATGGTCATCACTAAAGATGCTCCAGGTTTTGTGGTCAATCGTTTGCTTACACGTTTCATGGGCGAAATCACGGATGCAATGGATGAAGGCACTCCCCCAGAAATTGCAGATAATGCGATGCGATCAATTGGTTTTCCTATGTCTCCATTTGAATTACTCGGACTTGTGGGCCCTGGTGTTGCCCTACATGTTTCAGAGACCCTCAATAAAAACCTCGGACCTCGTTACAAAATTTCACCAACTATGCAAGCAATGGTTAAGGGCGGTATTCGTACGTTCTACATCAAAGATGACAAAGGCGCCTTTGTTGCAAATCCCGAAGCGGTTGCACTTATCGTTTCTGGAAATAAGGCATCTACTGCAGAAGAAGTTCGCTCCCGTGCACTGACGGCACTTGCTGAAGAAGCGCGCATGATGCTCGATGAAGGTGTTGTGGCAACTCCAGCAGAGATTGATTTGTGCATGTTACTTGGCGCTGGTTGGCCGATGCATCTTGGCGGAATATTGCCGTACTTAGATCGCGAAGGAATTAGCGAAGCTGTGTGCGCGAAGCGTTTTCATCAGCCGGGAATTGCATCTCTTCCTTAAGGGAACTGCTCCACTCAACGATTGAACGCGTAATATTTTGCGCAGTAATTCCGAGATCTTGTAATACTTGATCACGCTTAGAGTGTTCCAAAAATTCTAGTGGGACTCCTATGGAATGAATCGGAACTTGCAAATTCGCATCTCTAAACATTTCTGAAACGGTGCTTGCGATTCCACCATGCTTAATTCCATCTTCAAGTACAACAACGCTCTTATAGCGCTGTGCCATTGTTATTAGCGATTGAGGTAACGGCTTTACCCATCGTGGATCAATAACAGTTACTCCGACACCTTCACGATAAGCCTGTGAGGCCGCTTCCACGGCGATACTTGCCATTGCGCCAATGCTGATGAGTAAAACATCTGCGCTTTCGCCACGGTATAAAACATCAATTCCGTCGCGGCGTTCGAAGGCAGGAATATCAGCAACGACTGCGCCTTTAGGGAAACGAATAAGAGTTGGTGCATCGCTTACATCTACAGCTTCGCGAAGTGTTTCTTTTACACGCGCGCCATCTCGAGGAGCCGCAACGCGCAAAGTTGGAACAATGCCAGTTAAAGCCAGATCCCAAATTCCATTATGTGAAGGACCATCGTCTCCAGTTACACCGGCGCGATCGAGCACAAAAGTTACTCCAGCCTTATGCAGTGCAACATCTAGGAGCATCTGATCGAAGGCCCGGTTTAGAAATGTTGCATACACAGCCACAACTGGATGCATTCCTGCAAAGGCTAATCCTGCAGCACTTGTAACAGCGTGCTGTTCGGCAATACCAACATCAATTGTGCGCTCCGGAAACTCTTTTTGAAACTTATCTAGACCAGTTGGACCAAGCATCGCAGCGGTTATTGCAACGATATCTTTACGTTCACGTCCAATTTCAACTAATTCACTTGAAAAAATACTTGTCCACGATGCTGAACTCTTCTTTACGGGTAATCCAGTTTCAGCATCAACAATTCCAACTGCATGAAACTTCTCTGCCTCATCTTCAATAGCAGGTGCGTATCCGCGACCCTTTTCGGTAATTGCATGAACCAAAATTGGTCCACCAAACTCCTTTGCCTTAATTAAGGCTTTCTCCATTACTTCAATATCGTGGCCATCAAAGGGTCCTAAATATTTCAACCCTAAATCTTCAAACATTCCTTGTGGCGCAACGATGTCTTTTATTCCCTTTTTCATTCCATGCAAAGTGTCGTAAATCGGTCCACCAACAACTGGTGTGCGAGCAAGAACCTCTTTGCCCCAATCTAAAAATTTCTCATACCCACGAGTGGCACGCAACGTAGAAAGGTAAGTAGCTAATCCACCAATAGTTGGTGAATAGGATCGCTCGTTGTCATTAACGACGATTACTAGTTTCTGTGTTTTTGATGCTGCAATATTATTTAGA